>Ga0181520_10000393_pt1 | contig 96932 bp, 79 predicted proteins | sample PEATcosm2014_Bin_29_FD_132451 | JGI IMG/M metagenome (GOLD analysis project Ga0181520, IMG submission 132451) | Peatland microbial communities from MTU Mesocosm Facility, Houghton, MI, USA - PEATcosm2014_Bin02_30_metaG | ecosystem: Environmental > Terrestrial > Soil > Wetlands > Peat | place...
CCGAGGGAGAGGGCCGGGGAGGGGGAACGGCGCATGGCTGCTCAAGAGACTATCCGGGCTTGCTGTCGACCCTTGAAACGTTCGATTGGAAATCTTCCCACCCACTATGAACGTCGAAGAACCGAAAAACTGAAGGCCGTCCAAGACGCGAATGGAATTGCCAGGCGCATTGGAAATCTTTTGTGTCGTTGGCCGTTCGTGGCTAAGCTTTTTGCGTGAAGCCGCTCACCTCGCATACCTGCAAGCTGACTGATGTCCAGGCGCCGGCGCTCAAGGAAGCGCTGCTGGCGCGGAATTGGAAACCGCGCACGGTGCCGTACGCGCGGTTCGCCTTTGAGTCGGACAAATGCAACGTGGTCTTTTACGAGAGCGGCAAGCTGGTGGTGCAGGGCAAGGGGACGCAGGAGTTCGTGGAGTTCGTGCTGGAGCCGGAGATTCTGCAGACCGCCAAGCTGGGCTATGAGACGGTGCTGAATCCCGATCTCCTGTTGCCGCGGTTTGGCGTGGACGAAAGCGGCAAGGGCGACTTCTTCGGGCCGCTGTGCGTGGCCGGCGCTTATGTCAATGAGAGCGTCATCAAGGCCTGGGAGGGCCAGGGCATCCGCGATTCCAAGAACGTTTCGAGCGACCGAAAGATCCACGAGCTGGCGGAGCTCATCCGCAAGACGCCCGGCTGCGTGGTGGACACGGTGATCATTGGCAACGAGGCTTACAACCGCCTTTATGCGCGGATGAAGAGCGTCAACGCCATGCTCGCCTGGGGCCATGCGCGGGTGATCGAGGATCTCATGGGCAAGCGCTACCAGATGAACCCGCCGCCGGTGCGGGCCATCAGCGACCAGTTCGCCGCCAGCAAAACGGTCATCGAAAAAGCGCTGATGACCGGTGGCCGGGAGATCGAGCTGGTGCAGCGGCACAAGGCGGAGGAAGACATCGCCGTGGCGGCCGCGTCCATCGTGGCGCGGGATGAATTCGTGAAGGGCATGGCCAAGCTGGAACAGCAATTCCAGATGAAGTTTCCGAAGGGCGCGAGTGCGGCGGTGGATGCGGCGGCCAAGCAGTTTGTGGAAACGCGCGGCGCGGAAGAGTTGGTGAAGGTCTCCAAGCTGCATTTTCGCACGGCCTTGCGGGCGCAGGGCCTGCCGGAGCCGCCGCGGACGGCGTGGCGCAAATGAAAATGGCGCGGGCATCACACCCGCGCCTTTATCATGCTACAGACAATCCGCGGAACCGGCCGCAGGTGGGGAAACCTGCTGAAACCTTGCGGCTCCATAGCTAAATTATCACACCCATTTCACCGGCCTGGATCAACGACCTGCCCGCGACTCGGTTGGAAAACCAAGATTCCGGCCATGGTGACCAGCAATCTGGAAGCTGCCACTCCGCACGAAAAGCATACCAACTTCATGCCAATCGTCTTACGGGCATCTTTTTATCAACTTATCAACATCTTATAACTATCGTCGTAGGAATGTCAAGGCGGGATTTGGTCAGGTGGGTTCGATTTCATCGGCCTGGAGCTTGACGGCGGCCGCCTGCCCGATGAAATCAAGCCGGAGCAGGACGGTGGTCATTCCGTAGCGCTCCTCCACCCAGCCTTCCAGGCCCCGCAACGGGCCGTATTTCACCTTGACGCGCGTGCCGGGGCCGATTTCGGGGGCCAGGTAGATCTCCAGGCTGGAATCCAAGGCCTGGAGGATCTCGCCGAGCTGGCGGCGGAACAGCGCCTGGTCATAGATGACCAACAAGTTGGCCACATGATCGCATTGCACCACGGTCTGCCGCTGGTCGGGCAGCAATTGGAGGAAGACATAGCCGGGGAAGAGGGGCTTTTGGAACACCACCTGCTTGCCGCGGTATTTGCGGACGCTCTGATAAAGGGGCAGCGTGGCCGAAAGGCCGCCCCGCTCGCAGAATTGTTGGAGCTTCTTCTCCTGCCGCGGGCGGGTGTGGGCGACGAACCAAGCCAAGTCACTCATTGGCGGAATATGCTGGGCGCGAAACTGGCCCGTCAAGTGATTAAATCATATTCAGCCCTTACTTCGGTTTCAGGAGCTTTTCAATGGCATCCTTGATGGCCAGGAGGAACGTGGGCTTGGTAATCAGGACATCAATGGAGGAGCAATTGCCGGGGGGGTGTCCGGTGCACATCACCACGGGGGTGGACGGGGAACGCAGCTTGATGATGTGGGCCATCTCCACGCCGGTCATGCCCTCCATGGAATTATCGGTGAGCACCAGATCATGGAGCTGGGGATTGAAACGGGACAGCGCCTCGCCGGTGGAATTCGCCGAGTCCACCTCATATCCGAAGTTGTTGAGGAACAGCTTTGTCAAAAGACGACTATCGTCATCGTCGTCCACTATCAGAACGGTCCTGGACTGTACCTCCAGTTTTTTTTGCACTGTCGTTTCGTCAATGTACACAAATGGACTTAGTTAGCGTTTGCTTGCGGAGTTTCCCGTTGATCGGCCATGCCGCTGGCTAAATGTCAATTGGCCGGCATTGCCGACGGCTGATCCGCGGGTTGCCGGCATTCCCGCGCCAAACCAACGCTGGCGCTGCGGGTTGATTGATTTCATTGCCAGTGATAAAAACTCTATGAGGCAATCCGATTTTATTCTATGCGAATTTGAGACAAGCTTTGTCATTATGAGGACATGCCGGCTGACCGGCCGGCGCCAAGCGGTGAGTCCCGCCGAACGAATCGGGATCGTTCGGCAGGCAAAAATCCCCCGGTTCGAAAGCAATTGCCTTGTGTGTCGGGGCAGCTACGAGATAAAATCGGCTCAACTTTAAGCCAAATGACAAAACTGCTGCGTGTGAAAAGGGAAGCGCAGAAGAATCGGATATTTCTGGTGGAAGATCATCCGGTTTTTCGCGACGGTTTGAAGAATTTGTTGAATTCGGAAAGCGACCTGACGGTGTGCGGCGAGGCGGGCGACGCGCACCAGGGCCTCAAGTCCATCATCCGGCTCAAGCCCGATTTGGCGGTGGTGGATTTGGGCTTGCCGGGCAAGAGCGGCCTGGAGTTGATCCGGGAAATCCGCGCCTTGAAGCTGGGGACCAAGTTGCTGGTGGTGTCCATGTTCGACGAGGCCCTTTATGCACAGCGCGTCCTGCGCGCCGGCGGCGACGGCTACGTCATGAAGCAGGAGGATCCGCAGGAGATCGTTCACGCCATACGCGATGTGCTCGGGGGCCATATCTATGTGAGCGAAGAGGTCTTCGCCCGCGGCGCGGCGCCGCATCAGTCTCCGGCCAAGGCCAGCGTGCTCGATCAGCTTACCGATTCGGAGTTGGAAGTGCTGGAAGGGCTGGGCTTGGGCAAAAGTTCCCCGGCCATCGCCCGGCAGACGGGCCTTTCGGGCGCCGAAGTGGCCACCCATTGCAAAAGCATCCGCCGGAAGCTGAAATTGAAAACGACCAACGCGCTGGTTCGTTACGCCGTCTGTTGGGTGGAAGACAGCCGCAAGTGACGCGCCGGTTTCTTTTCGCCCCCGCCGGGAGCGCCGGGCTTTTTTGACTTGTTGGCGGCCTCCGTTTCGGAAGGGGCGGTCCGCCCCTTCAACGGTACGCGCGCCACCACGGTGGTGCCCTGGCCGGGAACGGAAGTGACTTCGCAGGTGCCGCCCAGGGACAGCGCGCGTTCCCGCATGTTCGTGAGCCCCAGACCCAGCCGCGTTTTTCGGCCGACGTTGAGGGCGCCCAGCTCGAATCCGTGGCCGTCATCCTGAATCCGCAACAGCAGGGAATTGCCCTGGAGCCGCAATTGCAGCTTGACGCGCTTGGCGCGGGCATGTTTTTCGATATTGCTGATCGCCTCCTGCACGATGCGAAAAAGCTGCAAGCCCATTTCCATTGGCAGGACGCGGACGCGGGGCGTGATGTGGCATTGGAACTGGAGGTCGGTGCGCGATTGCACCTCGCCGCAAAAGCTGGTGCAGGCGGCGGCCAGGCCCAACTGATCCAAGTCGGTGGGCCGGAGGTTGTGGGCGATGCGGCGATTCTCTTCGAGGATCTTGATGAGCAGGCGGTCGCAGCGGGCAAGGATCTCGACGGCCGCCGGTTTCAGTTCCGGGAGGTTGGCCTGGACCTTGTGCAGCCGCATTTTCACGGACGCCACCAGTTGGTTGACGCCGTCATGCAATTCCTGGGCGATGCGCGAGCGCTCGGCCTCCTGCGCGCTGATGATGCGCTGCGAGAGCGACCGGAGTTCCGCCTCGATGCGCTTGCGCTGGGTAATGTCACGGATATACAGGGTGAACATCGGCGGCCCCGCCACCCGGATGCGCGTGATGGTGAATTCGGCAAAGAACTGGCTGCCGTCAGCCCGCAGCGCGGGCAGCTCAATCCGGCTGCCCAAGCTGGGGCCCCGTTCTCCGGAAAAACAGGTGCCCAAACCATTGTGGAACCAGGTCTGCAAGGGCACCGGCAGCACGTCCATGATGTTTTTTCCCATGAGCTTGGCCCGGCTGTGGGCAAAAATCCTGCCCGCGGCGGAGTTCAACTCGATCATCCGCCCCTGGTGGTCAATGGTGATGATTCCGTCCAGCGCCGCCTGCATGATGGCCCGTTTCCGCGCTTCGCTTTCGCCCAGCGCGTCCCAGGCGTGCTTGCTCTTGGTGATATCGTCGGCGATGCCCGCGATCCGGTAGATGGCCCCGGCGCCATCGCAAATGGGAAAGGCCCGGTCGCGGATCCAGCGGAGGGAGCCATCCGGCCGGACAATGCGGTAGGTTTCGTCATACTCGCGCGTCGTCTGTTTGGTCAGGGCGTTTTCGGCCACGCGCGGGCGGTCGTCGGGATGAATGGCTTCCAGCCAGCTTTGCGGCGAGGCATAAAGCCGGTCGCACGGCTGCCCCCAAATCTCCTCGTAAGCCGGGCTGACATAGATGATCCGGCTTTTGTCCACCGTGCTCAGCCAGAAGACCTGCTGGATGTGATCGGCCATTTGCCGGAACCGCTCTTCGCTGGTGCGCAAGGCTTCCTGCACGCGCTTGCGCTCGGTGATGTCCCGCACCACGCTGATGAGCAGGCCGGACGGCTGGATTCTGACGCCCAGCGAGACGGCACCGCTTAGTTCCACCTGGAAGATTGTGCCGTCTTTCTTGAGCATCGAATATTCGGCGTTCCGAATGATGCCGGCCTTCAGGGCGGCCAGCAGGTCCAGGCGGATGCGCTCATGGATTTCCGGCGGGGTGATTTCAAAGAGGCTCTTCTGGAGCAATTCTTCGGCGCTGGCGTAGCCCAGCATCGCTACGGCCGGGGAATTGACGGCCATGAGGCGCCCGTTGGGGTGAATCAGGCAGACGGCGTCCGGGAGGATGTCAATCAGGCGGCGGTGATGCTCCTCGCTGTTGCGCAGGGCGGTGGTGGTGTTGTGGAGCCGCATCAACGTCTGGATGCGGGCCAGCAGTTCCGAAATGGCCACCGGCTTCACCAGGTATTCATCCGCGCCCGTGTGCAGGCCGTCCACCTTGTGTTCATCGCTGGTGGCCTCGCCCGAGCACAGGGCCACAAACATGTCTTTCAGCGCCGGATCGTTTTTGATCTGGCGACACACTTCCATGCCGTTGATATCCGGTAAGCGGACATCCAGCAGCACCAGGTCCGGGAGACGTGACTGCGCCAGTTTCAGGGCTTCACCGCCCGTCGCCGCCTCCAACACCGAGTAACCGGCCCCCCGCAAGCACTTGGAAAACAACTGGCGAAGTTCTTGGTTGTCGTCCACGACCAATATTGAATTGACGGTATTCATCGCTCGCCTCGGCTGCGCCTTCCTTCTTTCCTATACAACAAGACATCGCCGCCTAAAAGCAAAAAGAGCGGGAGTATGGCTTCCGGGGTGGTGACACGCCGGAGCAATCGGCGGAGTCTGAGTTTGTGGTAAGTCTCATGCTGGTGTCCCAAATATGTATAATACCGCCCCAAATATGTATAGACTTCCGAGATTCTTTGATATCTAATGGACGCAGGTTGGGTTAACTGGGATTCGGAATCGAGCAAAGTCGGCTGACCAGCCTGTTATCCAGAAGTCAGAGCATAACGGCGAGGAGTTTTTCCAGCTTTGCGGAGAGAGGCATACAACACAGACGTCAAATGAGATCACGGACCAACGCCCGTAATGTGGAACTGTCTCGGCATGTCGTCTGGGACGATTTGTTGGAATTTGGCAACCGCCAGGGCCCGAGGGGGGCGCCAACCATTGATGTGGAGGCACTTTGAATAATCCGGACCATCTAAGGTTGCAGCTGGCTCGGTTGAAAGGCATCGAGGAGCTGGAACAAAAGGGGGATGATCTGACCTTTGTGTTTTGCAAGGGCGGCTCGGGCAAGTGTGTCTCCAAACTGGCGACTCTCCGGCTGACCCCGGGGGATATCCTGATTTTGAATCGTGCCGCCGGTTCCAAGCTGCTGGTGGGGGACGGCCAGGGCGTGTTTTTATTTTGGAGTTTCTCCGTGTGTTTCGAGAATCTCCTGCCGTTGTTTGCCGGCGGTGAGATAAGTCTCTTACATAAGATCACCGATAGTTATAAGACGGGCAAAATCTACCCGGCGAGCAGCCCGTTGGCGGTGGATTGTCACCGGCTGCTGACGGTGGTGCCGCCCCAATTCGATTTGGATCATCGCGGCCAGTTGGTCCGGATCGCCGCCACGCTGCTGTCCGCAGACTTCAAGGAGGGGTTGGACCAGCGGAGCCGGTTTGCGCGGCCGGAAGACCACATGGTGGAGGTTTTTGAAAAGCTGTCGGCGTCCGAGTTGATCAATCTTTCGGTCGGTGAACTGGCCGGCCGGTTCAATTGCAGCCGCCGGCATCTCAACCGGCTGTTTCATCAACATTTCGGGGTGTCCGTGGCCGCCCTGCGCATGGAGATGCGCCTGCTCAAGGCGGTGTCGCTTTTGCGGGATGCCAATGCCAAGGTGATCAATGTGGCCGAGGAATGCGGGTTCAACCATTTGGGGCTGTTTAACACGTGCTTCAAGCGGCGATTCGGCACCAGCCCGGGCCAATGGCGCAAGTCCACCCTCCGGTTCGAAAACGTGGCGGCCGGCAAGGTGGAAGACAAAAGCAGCTGCCCGCTGCATTATGCCGGCCTCTGTCCGTTTGGCGGCCATCCGGCAGCGACCCCGCCGGTGGCGATGGCCGGCCCGGCGGAAGAACTGCTCGATGGAAAGAATGTCTTGGAGGATCTCAAAAAGCGCGCTTTGGCATTTGGCGCCCAATCGGTGGCCGGCTTCAAGCGCCATCTTTCCGAGGCGAGGAGTGACGCATGACCAGCCGCGGCTGCAAACAACTGGCGCTGCTCGGGCTGCTTCCGGCCATGTCGGTGCCGGCGCAGGAAGCCCTGCAAAACATGGTTGCTGGCAACAGCGCGGCCGAGGCCCGCAACCAGCAGATGCAGTCGCCCCAAGTCCAGGATTACACGTTCAAGGAGGGGGATTTTCGCATGTTGCTGACTCCTTCCATGGGTTTGGAGTGGAACGATAATGTGAACCTGGCCCAGACCAATGTGCTGTCGGATGAGATCATCATGCCCGCCGTCGGCATCCGGGCCAGTTATCCCTGGTCCCAAGGCAACCTGCTGTATCTGGATGTCACGCTCGGTTACGACTGGTATCTGCAGCATCCGCGATTCAGCTCCTTTCAATTCGACTCCAGTTCCGGGACAGGCCTTTCCTTTGACTTGGCCATCAAGGATATCACCCTTAATCTCCACGATTGGATCAGCTATGCGCAAGGGGCGGGGCAGTCCGGGACGGTCAGCAACCCGACCGGGGGGTTTGTCGGCAATACGGCCAATGGCGCCGTGGCCAACACGGCCACTTATGGCACCTTCCAGAACACCGCCGGGCTGTCCGCCACCTGGGACCTGAACCGCGTCACGCTGTCCGCCGGGTATGACCACGAGAACGTCCTGGCCACCAGCGGGGAATTTACGGACTTTGACCACGCTTCGGAGATGTTCTTTGTGCGGGCCGGCGTGCAGGCGGGACCCCGCATCACCACCGGGCTGGAGACCACCGTCACGCTCACCAGTTATCAGCAAAACACCTTAAATGACAACGACGCATACACCGTGGGGCCTTATATCGAGTTCCGGCCGGATGACTTCCTGAAGATCACGGCGCGCGGCGGTTTCACCACCTACCAATATCAGGACACGAGCTCCACCATCCAAACTTCCAGCCAGGATTCGTGGTATGCCAACGTGACCGTTGCCCATGAAGTGACGGATTCGGTCAGTTACTCGCTGCAAGCCGGACGCGAGGTCCAGTTGGGGGTCGTGTCCGACCTGCTGGCCGACTGGTATGTGCGCCCGAACATCACTTGGAAAGTGATCAATGGCTGGGAGCTGACCACGTACTTTTTCTTTGAACATGGAGACCAGGGAGTGGGCAGCGTGGGCAATTTGCCGGGCAATCCCAACGGGAATTTCGACTGGTATGGCGGCGGCCTGAGCCTGACCCACGCCCTTACCAGCCGGCTCACCTTGGGCCTGAATTACCAGCTCACCTTTCGCACCTCGGACCTGCCGAATGACGGATACACCCAGAATCTTTTGTCCTTGCAGTTGACTTATCACCCCAAATGAAACCGCTGTCCGCCCAGATCCGGCCGCGAACCGCCGGCGCCCGCCCCGGGCGCGGGGGGCTGCGCGTGCGCCCGCTGGTGTTGGCGGCCTTGGCCGGGTTCGCCTTGCTGGGGACCATCCGCCCCGTGTCCGCGGCGGACGACGCGGCGACCAATCTCGTCGCCACGGTGCCCGCCGTGCGGCCGTCCGCCATGGCGCCCGGCCCCGCCTTCACCAACCACGTCAATGTGTTGGACGACCAATACCGGCTGGCCATGGGCGATCAGTTGAGCTTCCGGATTGTTGAAGACGAGGAGGCACCCAAGATCATCGTGGTCACCGACTCCGGCGATCTGGAGGTGCCCTACATCGGGCGTTATCCGGCGTTGGGCAAGACCTGCAAGCAACTGGCGCAGGAATTAAAGCAGGAGCTGGAGAAGGAATATTACTGGCAGGCCACCGTCATCATTGCGGTGGATTCCAAGCCCAAGAGCCGGGGCAAGATCTATCTCGTGGGGGCGATCAGCGCGCCGGGGCCGCAGGACATAGCCGGCGACGAGGCGCTCACGGTGAGCAAGGCGATTTTGCGGGCGGGCGGGTTGACCGGTTTTGCCGACGGCAAGGCGGTGCGGGTGACGCGCAGCACCGGGCCCAATCCGGGCAACGAAAAGACCTTCACAGTAAATGTCTCCCGTGTTTTTGAAAAGGGCAAGACGGAGGACGATCTGGCGTTGCAGCCCGGCGACCTCATCTATGTTCCCGAACGGCTGATTCGATTCTAGGCGCATGAAAGATCTGACACCCATACCGCCGGCGGACGCCGGATTCCGGCTGATCGAACCGATGGCCAACGGGCATGCGCCGGGGGCGGTGAAGTTTCATCCGCAAAAGCTGGCGCTCTTTCTTCGCAAATTCTGGTGGATTCCCGTGCTCACGCTGACCCTCGGCCTGGCCACGGCAGTGATTCTTTTCTACCACACGCCGCCGAAGTTTGTCTCCTATGGGAGCATGTGGGAGACGGAAAAGCTGCGGCTGCCGGACGGCGCCGACTTCACCTACGACCGGGACAACTATATCGGCACCATGACGGAGTTGCTGCGCAGCCGCAAAATGTGGGACAAGACCACCAATTACATGGTGGCCTTTCACAAAAACGAGATCATCTGGGACAAGGACGGAAACATCATTCCGGTGGAGATCCAAGTTTATGCCTCGCCCAAGAGTTCTGTTTACACGATCGAAGCCCGCAGCGCCAACCCGGGGTTTACGCCCGCCTATCTCAACGCGCTCATGGAGCAATACAAGGAGTATCGCCTCAACGTGCGGGGGGAGGTATCCGTCCACACCCAGAACTCCATTTCCGAGCAGGTCCAATTGTACGAGCGGGACATGAAAACCGCGCAGGCGGCGCTGGCGGAGTACGAACGGAGCAACAATTTCACGGTGTTGCAGGAGGAAGGCAGCATTGACGGCGCCTATCTGGTGAAGTTAAAGACCGAGCTCTCGGATTATCAACTGCAGATGAACCTGCTGGCGGCCCGGGAGCTGGAAATGAATTCCGGCGCGGCCGCGGGCGACACCAATTCCACCGACTCCATCTTTGAATCCCTGCGCAGTTCCGGTTCGACGATGTCGTTTGCCAGCGGGCGGCTGGATGCGGACAAGCAGATCGAGTTGCTGGAGCTGGACCGGACCCGGCTGGCGAAATATTTGCGGCCCGCCCACCCGAAGATGGTCAAGCTGGATGAGGACATCGCCCGGGCGCGGAAGCTCGTGGAGGTTTACCGCCAGCAGAATCACGAGGAAATCGTCGCCGCCCGCGCGGCGCTGCAAATCAAAATTGACAAGACGGGGCAGTTTATCGCGGAGTGGGAGGCCAAGGTGTCCAGTGTGAACGAGCGGCTGGCCCAGGCGGACAGTCTGCGGCAGGAAGTGCAATCCAAGCAGAAGATGTACGACCGCCTCTCCGCGCTGAATGACAACGTGGAGGTCAGCCAGCACATTGACCAGGACACCCTCGACATTCTCGATGAGGCCTCGCCCGCGAAACGCTCCTATGCCGAGGCGAAAACCATGCTGACCCAATCCATCGTCCTGGGGCTGGGCGTCGGGCTGGGGCTGGTCCTCCTGCTGGCGGTGCGGGATGACCGTTTTGGTTCCCTGGTGGAAGTGACCGAGCGATTTGGCGACAGCGTGGTGGGCCAGGTGCCGGAAGTTCCGGAAATCTCGCGGCGGGAGCCGCTGGCGCTGCTGGGTGACAACGATGAACGGCACACGTATGCCGAGTCCTATCGCAACCTGCGTTCGGCGATCCTCTATCTGGCGATCGAGGGCCAGCGCCCGAAGTCGCTGCTCATCACCAGCGCCGTGCCCGACGAGGGCAAATCCACGGTGGTGACCAATCTTGCGCGAGCCCTGGTGCTGGGCGGGTCCAAAGTGCTGCTGGTGGACGGGGATTTGCGCCGAGGGCACCTGCACAATCTGCTGCAATTGCAGTCCTCGCCGGGCCTGAGCGATTTGCTCCGCCGGCCCGACGAACCGGAAAAGTTCATCCAGGCCACCGACCTCCGGGATTTTCACTTCCTGTCGCGGGGCGGCATCCTGCGCAACCCCGGCGACCTGCTGCTTTCCCCGGCGTTCGACCAACTGCTGGCCGGTCTCCGCGAGCGCTATGATTACGTGCTGATTGACAGCAGCCCGGTTTTTGCGGCGGATGACACCGCCACGATGGCGCCCAAGGCCGACGGCACCCTGTTTGTCGTGCGCAGCCGCTTCTCCCATGCGCGCGTGGTCCGGGAAGCGCTGGATTTGCTCTTTCAGCGTCAGGCCCGGGTGATCGGCCTGATTTTGAACCGCGCGGATACCACGTCCAACTCCTACTACGCTTACAAGTATGCGGAGTATTACTCGGCGCGCAAATCCGCGCCGGTGGACGTGGATGCCTGAAGCGGCGGTGGAAATCCTGAAGGCGACAGCTTGAAGCGGAACAGAGGGCCGGCCGGCGGGGGACCGGCCCCGGGGGCGGTGATGAAAAAATGACTGAAGTGATCGCAAGATCCGTAGATTCGCCGGTGCGAAAGGGCACGTGCGAATTGACCGGGACGAAGTCCGCCCCGGGCTGGCGGCGGGAAGACGGGGAACCTTGCTCGCGCCGCGCGGGCATTTCATTCTCCCGCGGCCCATGTTGAAGTGGCTCAAACGTTCCATTGTCCTGCTGCTGTTTCTGGGCGTCGTGCTCGCCGCCGCCTGGTATTGGCGCGCGCCGTTGCTGCGGCGCGCCGCTGCCGCGTGGATTGTCAACCAGCCGTTGTTGCCGGCGGACTTGGTGGTGGTTCTGGGCGGCGGCCCGGATACCCGTCCCTTCGAAGCGGCGCGGCTGTTCCATCAGGGCCTGGCCCCCAAAATCCTGTTGATGAATCCCCGGCCCTCGGCGGCCACCGAACTGGGCCTGCTGCCCACGGAAGCGGACCTTTCCCGCGACATTCTCTTGAAGCAAAAAGTTCCCGCGGACGCCATTTTTGTGGCGGCGGACCTGGTCACGAACTCCTACGACGAATCCATCTGCGTGCGCAATTGGGCCGGGACGAACAAGGTTCGGAGCGTCATCATTCCCACCGATGTCTTCCATACGCGCCGCGTGCGCTGGCTCTATGCCAAGGAATTCAGCGCCACGGGCATCCGGGTGGAGATTGAAGCGGTGCCCGGGCATGAGTATTCCCGCGATGACTGGTGGCAACACGAGCAAGGCGTGGTCGCCTTTCAAAATGAAGTGCTGAAATATGCGTATTACCGGCTCAAATATTGACGGACGGAGTTTCCGGCCGATTCCGCGCACCTGACTTATGGCCGCGAATTTCCCGGCTGCCGCCGACAGTCCGCCGCTGGCGGATCAGTGGACGCTCGTCATCCGCCCGCAGGACCGCTGGTGGGACCTGCAGCTGCGCGAGGTGTGGCTTTATCGCGACCTGCTCTGGATCTTCATCTGGCGCGATTTCGTGACGGTGTACAAGCAGACCATCCTCGGGCCGGTCTGGTTTTTTCTCCAACCGCTGCTGACCACCATCATGTTCACGATCATCTTCAGCGGGGTCGCCAAGATTCCCACGGATGGCCTGCCGCCCATGCTGTTCTATCTGGCCGGCTTCACGCCGTGGAATTATTTCGCCACCAGTCTTACGAAGACCTCCGCCACGTTCGTCAACAACGCGCAATTGTTCGGCAAGGTCTATTTTCCGCGGCTCGTCACGCCGATTTCCATTGTGGCCTCCAACCTCATCCAGTTTGGCATCCAGTTTCTGCTGTTCCTGGTTTTCCTGGGATATTATCTCATCCAGGGCGTGCCTTTGCACCCGGACTGGGCGATGATCCCGGTGCTCACACCGGTCCTGTTGCTGTTGCTGGCCTTGCTGGCTTTGGGCGCCGGCATTCTGGTTTCCTCGTTCACCACCAAGTACCGGGACGTGACCTTCCTCATCGCGTTCGGCATGCAACTGGCCATGTATGCCACGCCGATCATTTATCCGCTATCCCATGTGCCGGCCAAATACCGGCTCCTGTTCGAGGTCAACCCGATGTCCGCCATCATCGAGACTTTCCGGGCCATTTACCTGGGCGGGACCATTCCCTGGCTGCCGCTGGCTGGTTCGGCCGCCGTGACCTTCTTTCTGTTGGTGGCCGGCGTGGCGCTCTTTAGCCGCATCGAGAAAACCTTCACGGACACCGTTTGACCCACGCGATGAACGACACCGTCATCCACGCCGAAAACGTGGCCAAGCTCTATCGCCTGGGCGAGATCGGCACCGGCACGCTCCGGGACGATTTCAACCGCTGGTGGCACAAAATCCGCGGTCAGGAGGATCCTTACCGCAAGGTGGGCCAGGTGAACAACCGCGCCGTGAAGGGAGCTTCCGATTACGTCTGGGCGCTCCGGGGCGTCAATTTCGAGGTAAAACCGGGCGAGGTGCTGGGCATCATCGGACGCAACGGCGCGGGCAAGAGCACGCTGCTGAAAATCCTCTCCCGTGTGACTTCGCCCACCGAGGGCGAGATCAACGTCAAAGGCCGGATCGCCTCGCTCCTGGAAGTGGGCACCGGCTTCAATCCGGACCTGACCGGGCGCGACAACATCTATCTCAACGGCGCCATTCTGGGCATGCGCAAACGGGAGATTGACCGCAAGTTTGACGAGATTGTGGCCTTTTCCGAAGTGGAGACCTACATAGACACGCCGGTCAAGCGTTACAGCAGCGGCATGTATGTGCGGCTGGCCTTTGCCGTGGCGGCGCACCTGGAACCGGAAATCCTGATTGTGGACGAGGTGCTGGCGGTGGGCGACGCAGCGTTCCAGAAAAAATGCCTCGGCAAGATGGGCGAAGTGGTGAAGGGCGGGCGGACGGTGCTGTTTGTCAGCCATAACATGTCCCAGATCGTCCGCATTTGCCAGCGGTGCCTGCTGTTGGAGCACGGCCGCGTCACCGCGGACGGAGACGTGAGCCGGGTGACGGCTGAATATTTGAAGAACGACACCGGCAGTGCCGGCATGCGGACCTGGTCCAGCCGCGACAACGCGCCGGGCGACGACGTGGCGCGGCTGAAGTCGGTCCGCATCCTGGCGCAGGACCGCGTGGCCCAAAGCGTCAATGTGCTCGAGCCGGTGACGATTGAGATGGAATTTTGGAATTTTCGCGAGGGCGCGAACCTCGCGGCGGTGTTCAGCTTTCTCAATGCGCAGGGGGTGATTCTGTTTGTGGCCGCCGATTTTTTCGAGCCGCTGTGGGGGCGGAAGCCGCGGCCGCGGGGCTTGCACCGCGTGCGCTGCCGGGTTCCCGGCGGACTGTTCAACGAAGGCTGGGTGGGCGTGGTGGCGGAAGTGGCCACCTGGACGCCGATCTACCACATTCATTTCCTGCAATCGGAGGCGGTGTCGTTCCAAGTGGTGGACCCGGGCCATCCGGGCAGCCTGCGCAAAGTCTGGGCCCGCGACCTGCCGGGGGCCGTCCGGCCCATGCAGACGTGGCAGGATTGGGACGGTGAATTTCTGGGCGAAGATCCTGCCACGGCGGCGGCGCCGGCAGGGGAAATGATTTTCAAAACGCTGTGATTCCCATCTTCCAACCGTCCGTGCCGCCAGCCGTGGTGGATCGCGTGTGCGAAACCCTGCGCGCCGGCTGGCTGAGCGAAGGCCGCCAGGTGAAGGCCTTTGAAGAAGCCTTCTGCCGCCAGTTTGGCCAGCCGCGGGCGCTGGCCTTGAACAGTGGCACCGCGGCGCTGCACCTGGCCGTGCTTGGCGCGGGCGTGGGGCCGGGCGACGAAGTGATCACCACGGCCCAGACGTTCGTGGCCACGGCCATCGCGGTGCTTTATGCGGGGGCGACGCCGGTTTTTGCCGACCTCCAGCCCGGCGGCCCCAACCTGGATCCGGCAGAGATCGAGCGGCGCATCACGCCGCGCACCAAGGCCATTTTGGTGGTGCATTACGGCGGATATCCCTGCGACATGGATGAGATCGGCGTGATTGCCGCGCGGCACGGGCTCAAAGTGATTGAGGATGCGGCGCACGCGCTGGGCGCCAGCTATCGCGGCCGGCCGGTGGGCACGCTCGGCGATTTTTCCATCTTCTCGTTTCAAGCCATCAAGCAACTGACGACCGGCGACGGCGGCATGCTGGTCTGCCGCACGGCCGAGGATCACCAGCTCGCCTATCGCCGGCGGTGGTTCGGGATTGACCGGGCCAACCGCAAGCCGTCGCCGGGCGGCCTGTTGGAATGGGATATCACCGAACTGGGTTACAAGTATCACATGAACGACGTCGCGGCGGCGATGGGGCTAGCGCAGCTCGACCTGTTTGCCGCCGCCCAAGCGCGGCGACAGGCGCTGAATGAGACTTATCGCGCCGCGCTCGCCGGCGTTCCCGGCCTCGCTCTGCTGGAGGAAAAGGCTGATCGCGTGAGCGGCTGCTGGTTGTTCACGGTATGCGTCCAGCGGCGGGCGGATTTCATCCGGGCGCTCGATTCGCGCGGCGTGCAGGCCGCGGTGTGGCATCAGCGCATTGACCGCAATTCCCTGCTGGGCGGCGAACGGACCGATCTGCCGAACCAGACGCGGTTCAACCGGGAAGAGGTTTCCATTCCCTGCCGCGATTCCCTGACCGAGCCCGAGGTGGCTGCCGTGCTCGACGCCGTGAAAGCGGGCTGGTGACCATGAATGTCGAATCCCCAACTTGCAGTGCGCCGCCCCTCCCGGCCCCGCTTCCGGTCGCCGGGGAAACCGGGCGGCTGCCCGGCTATATGCCGGAATTGGACGGCCTGCGGGCCGTGGCCATCCTGAGTGTGATGGCGTTTCATTTGCAGCTCCCATTTTGCAGCCTCGGCTGGGCCGGCGTGTTCCTGTTTTTCGTCCTGTCCGGTTTTCTGATCACCGGCATCCTGCTCGACGCGAAGTCCGACCGGCATTATTTCCGGAATTTTTACGCGCGCCGCGCGCTGCGGATCTTCCCGATCTACTACGTCACCTTGTTTGCCTTGGTGGCGCTGGCGATCGGCACGCACAAGACGATCCATGATGCCGGGTGGTATTTCGCCTATCTGCAAAACTATCTGCTGGGGGTTAATTCGTTCTTGCCCGCTTTTCCGGCGGCGTTTGATCACTCCTGGTCGCTGGCGGTGGAGGAACAATTCTATCTGCTCTGGCCGCTGGCCGTGCTGGTGCTGGCGCGGCGGGCGCTGCTGGGTCTTTGCGTGGCCCTGTTTGTGGGCGCGGGTATGGCGCGCTTCGCCGTGGCGGACCTCACCGGAAGTTTTTCGCTGGCGTTTACACCGCTGGCCTGCGTGGTGGACTCGCTGGCCGCCGGCGCCATCCTGGCCGTCCTCCGCCGGTCCCCGGCGGCGGGTGCGTGCGGCAAGGGGCTGGGCTACACCGCCGTGGCGGTGGGTGGCGGGAGCGCGCTGCTGATCATTGCTCACAACGGACTGGAACGGTTCTGGACCGGCTGGATGGCCGGGCCTTCGATCAATCACTTGCTGCTGACGTCGCTGGCCATTCTGTTTGGTGGGCTCATCCTCGTGGCGTTGGACCGCGAAACGTATCTCGCAGCCGTCCTGCGGTTGGGGGTTCTGCGTCATCTGGGCAAAATCAGCTACGGACTTTATATGTATCACTGGCCGCTGCTGCTGTTCCTGCCGGGGCTGCTCAAGAAATGCGGCTGGGACCCGCGCTTTCGCTACTGGCTGCCGATTTATTTGGTGGTGACCTACCTCGTGGCGCTGGCCTCGTGGCATTTCTTCGAAAAGAAACTCATCGCCTTGAAACGTCACTTCGCGGGCGGAGCGCGCGCCGCTGAACGTCAGCTGGTGGCGGTGCCCAACGAGGCGTTGCGGATCACCGAGCCAGATGCGGCGGGCTGATGGACAATCTCTCCATGAACCGAAGACGGATGAACGAGCACCTCGCCCCGGCTCTCTCCCCGTCGGCTCCGCAGACTCCGCCGACGCGGAGAGGGAGAAACGCTCCCAACGTCTCGACGAGGTCCAACCTGGAGTGGTTCACGGGTCCAATGCGCGAATTTTTCGGGGAGATCTTTCCATGAATTCCGATTCATCACGGTCGCCTTTTTACACGGTCGGGGAACTGCGCGATTTCGGGTTTTCGGCGGTCGGCACGCAGGTGCGGATCAGTCGCAAAGCCTCCTTGTATGAAATCAGCGGGACTCTGGGAAACCACGTGCGCGTGGACGATTTTTGCATCCTGAAAGGCCGCTTGGAAATCGGCAGCCACGTCCACATCTGCGGCTTTTGTTCCGTCAGCGGCGTTTGCGGCGTGGTGCGGCTGGGGGATTTCAGCACGCTGGCCAACCGCGTGAGCGTTTACACCGGGTCGGACGATTACCGGGCGGATGCCTTGAGCAGTTCCACGGTGCCGGCCGACTGCGTGGTGACCATCACCGGAAACGTGACCCTGGAGCGCGCCGCCCTCATTGGCGCGCACAGCGTCATCCTACCCGGCACGGTCGTCGGCGAAGCGGCGGCCATCGGTGCGCTGTGCCTGGTGCGCGGCGCCATTCCCCCCGGCACCATCGCGGTGGCGCGGGCTGGCGGCCTGTGTTTCAAGGGAATGCGCGATGTCGAAAAAATCCTCCGCCTCGCGGAGGACGTCCTGAGCCGCGAACAAATCACTTCTGCAACATGAACCCAACCCCGTCTCGCGTCGCCCTCCTGGGCGGCACCGGTTTCGCCGGCCGCAATGTCCAGCGCGAACTGGAAGCGGCCGGCATCACCATGGCCGTTTTCAGCCGCAGCACCGGCTGTGATCTGCTGGATCTGCCGGCGGCGCAGGCGCGCCTGGAAGCCTTCGGCCCCACGCACATCGTCAACTGCGCCGCCCATGTGGGCAGCGTGAATTACGTGACTGAATTCGCCGCCGACGTGGTGGACCGCAACCTGCGGATGCTGCTCAACGTGTACGCCCTGGCCCGCCACTTGCGGGACGCGGTGGTGGTGAATCCCGTCGCCAATTGCGCCTACCCGGGCGTGCTGGACGCCTACGCCGAAGAGAGCTTCTGGATGGGGCCCATTCATCCGTCGGTGCTTTCCTACGGCAGCACGCGCCGCATGATGACGGTGCTTTCCGAGTGCTATCACGCCCAGTATGGCGTCCGCTCGGCGAACATCATCGTGCCGAACATGTACGGGCCGCTGGACAGCACCGACCCGAACAAGACGCACGCCTTGAATGCGCTGGTGATCAAGTTCGTCCGGGCCGTGAAGACCGGCGCGCCGGAGACGGAGGTCTGGGGCACGGGCAAACCGATTCGCGAATGGCTTTACGTGAAGGATTTTGCGCGCGTCATCCGGCTCCTCGTGCAGGATTCCGCGGATTTTCAGAGCCCGGTGAACCTGGCGCAAAACCACGGCCTGAGCGTGAACGAATTGGTGGCCATCATCTGCGGCAAACTGGGCTACCGCGGCAACATCGTCCACAACACCCGCTTTCCGGACGGCTCGCCCAAGAAGGTCATGGACGACCGCCACTTCCGGGAACGCTTTCCCGGTTTCCGTTTCACCCCGTTTGAGCAGGGGCTGGCGGAAACCATCGAGTATTACCAAACCATCCTATGACCCACCCGCGCGCATGAAAAAAAAGGCACTCATCACCGGCATTGCCGGCCAGGACGGCTCGTATCTCGCGGAACTGCTGCTGGAAAAGGGTTACGAGGTCCACGGCATGATTCCGCGGCGCTCCACGCCGGAGACCCAGACGCTCCGCATCGAGCACATCGCCCGGGACATTAACCTCGATTACGGGGACGTGCTGGACTTGGCGAGCATCTACAAGTTCATGAGCGCGGTGAAGCCGGACGAGGTCTATCATCTGGCCGCGCAATCGCATGTGCAGATCTCCTTCACCGAGCCGATCAACACCACGAACGTCGTGGCGCTCGGCACGCTCAACATGCTCGAGGCCACCTGCCAGTTCGTGCCCGGCGCGCGCTTCTACCACGCCGCCTCGTCGGAGATGTTCGGCAACACGCCGGATTTTCCCATCACCGAGCAGTCGCGGATGATTCCCGTTTCGCCCTACGCGGCGGCCAAGCTGTACGCCTATCACGCGACGCAAATCTACCGCGTGTCGAAACGGCTGTTTGCCGTCAACGGCATCCTGTTCAACCACGAATCGCCCCGCCGCGGCCGGAATTTCGTCACCGCCAAGATTGTGGTCGGCGCGCTGGCCATCAAACATGGCCTAAGCCGGCGGCTGGAACTGGGCAACCTGGACGCCACGCGGGACTGGGGCCATGCGCAGGATTACGTCCAGGCCATGTGGCTCATGATGCAGCAACCCCGGCCGGACGATTATGTCGTGGCCACCGGGGAACAGCGGTCCGTGCGCGACTTCTGCCTCGCGGTATTCGAGAAAATCGGCCTGGGCGACTATTCTCGCTATGTCGTTTCCGCGCCCCGCTACCAGCGCCCTTATGAGCTCGTGAATCTGCGCGGCGACGCCGCCAAGGCGCGCCGGGAACTGGGCTGGAAGCCGCGGCATTCGTTTGAACAGTTGGTGGATGAAATGATCGCCCACTTTGAAAAGGGCTTCGCCGGCGCGCCCAAACCGAGCGCCGCCAAAGCGGCCGCCCGGGCCCGGCCGGCCAAAACGCCCGACTTGCTGGTATGCCAAACCAATCCGTACACGTCACCTATTTGATGAGCACCCGCAACCGCGGGAAGTACCTGGGCCAGGCCCTGGACAACCTGCGGGAGTTCATGACGCCGGCGGATGAATTGATCATCTTCGACGGCGGCTCAACCGATGAAACCAGCGCGGTGGTGGCGGCCAACCGCGACGTCGTGACCCGCTTTGTGTCCGAGCCCGATCTCGGCGAGGCCCACGGATATAACAAGGGCATCCTCGCCAGTTCCGGCGAATACATCAAGTTCATCACCGATGACGATTACACCTTCCCGGACGGAATGCGCGCGGCCATCGCCCTCCTCGACGCCCATCCGGAAATTGATGCGCTGCTCTGCGGCGGCGAGTCCCTGGAGATCCGACCGGAAACGGAGCAGCCGCAACTGCGGGCCTATCTCTGGCTGCCGGCGGCCCTGCGGCTCCGGGACAGCATTGATTACGTCTTCAATCACACCACCTGCGGGCTGGGCCTCATCCTGCGCCGGCGGGTGATCGCCCGGGCCGGGTTGTTCGACACGTCCTTTGTGGCCGCGGACAAGGAATATTTCGGCAAGCTGTTCGCCTGCGGAGCGGACTTCCGGTATGCACATGTGAAACTCTTTCGCCACATCGAACACCCGCACTCCAACCAGCGCCGCCTGCAACGCTGCCGGCAGGATTGTGTCCGGATGCTCCTGCGCAACGGCGAGTGGGAGAAGGCCACCAACCCGATTTATTATCCGCTGGCCGACGCGGGCGCGGCGCTCGGCTTGGAGCGGGTGGCCAGGGGCGACGAATTGCTTTCGCTCATGGAGGCTTGGAATGATCTCCGCTGGGGCCGGTTGCCGTATTTGGGCACCCTGCACCAGTGCGCCCGCCTGCTGCGCTTCAGCCGCCGCCTGCTAAATCAGCTGCAGCCCGTCGTGCCGGACGGCGTCAACGGCCCCCTCAAATATCCGGCCCAAGATATCCTGACGGAACCGGTTTGGGACGGCAGCCTGCGGTGAAATCAACTCATGGAACTTAAATCAAAACGCTGCTTGGTGACGGGGGCCGATGGTTTCATCGGCAGCCATCTGGTGGAAGCCCTGCTGGCCCAGGGCGCCCAGGTAAAGGCATTCGTATTTTATAATTCCTTCAATTCGTGGGGCTGGCTCGACACCTTTGACCCGGCGGTTTTGCGGCAGATAGAGGTTTTCCCGGGCGACATCCGGGATCCCAATGGCGTCATGGAAGCCATGCAAGGATGTGACTTGGTCTTCCATCTCGCCGCGTTGATTGCCATTCCGTTTTCGTATCATTCGCCCGATTCGTACGTGGACACAAACGTCAAAGGCACGCTGAACGTCCTGCAAGCCGCCCGCCGGCTGGGTGTGCAAAAGCTCGTCGTCACGTCCACCTCCGAAGTGTACGGCACGGCCCGGTACGTACCGATAGACGAGCGGCACCCGTTCCAGGGCCAAAGCCCGTACAGCGCCACCAAGATCGGGGCCGACCGGTTGGCGGAATCGTTTTCGCGGTCCTTCGGGCTGCCGGTGGTCATTTTCCGGCCGTTCAACACGTACGGACCGCGCCAATCCGCGCGGGCGGTCATCCCCGGCATCATCGTGCAATTGCTGGCGGGCCGGAACCGGATCCGCCTGGGCAAGCTCTCGCCCACGCGCGATTTGAATTACGTGCAGGACACCGTGGCCGGGTTTGTGGAGGTCATGAAGTCGGACCAAACGGCCGGTCAGGAAATCAATCTGGCATCGGAAACCGAAATCAGCATCGGCGACCTGGCGGGCAAAATCATCGCCCAGATCAATCCGCAGGCGGAAATCGAACAGGAGGAAGCGCGCTTGCGGCCGGAAAATTCCGAGGTGGACCGGCTGCTGGGGTCCAATCAGAAGCTGCGCTCGCTCACGAATTGGCAGCCCCGCTATGCGTTGAACCAAGGACTGGAGGAGACCATTCAATGGTTCCGAATCCCGGCCAATCTCGCCCGCTACAAGGCCGATATCTACAACCTGTGACCGCCGCCGCGCCGGCATGCTGTTTGTGCCCGAAACCGTCCTCGTAAATCCCGCCCCGCTGGCCGCCACCGCCGCCACCGCGCCGGCGGGGCGCGCCCCCGAATGGGGCCGCATGCCGCAACTGGACGGCCTGCGGACGCTGGCGGTGGCCGGCGTGATGTGCGCCCATTGGTGGAATCCGTATCCGCTGGGCTTCCCGGCGGGCAGCGGCGTGCTGCTGTTTTTCGTAATCAGCGGCTTTTTGATCACCGGCATCCTGCTGGACTGCTGGGCGCCGGCGGATGGCCCGCAGGCGCGCTGGCACGGCATCCGGAATTTTTACGCCCGCCGGTTTCTCCGGATTTTTCCGCTGTATTATGCCACGCTGGCGGGCGCCGCGCTGCTGAATGTGGAGCCGGTGCGGCAAACGATTCTCTGGCATGTCAGCTACCTGACTAATTTCTACCTGTTCGATTGCAACCAGTGGGCGGGCCGGATTTCCCACTTTTGGTCGCTGGCGGTGGAAGAGCAATTCTATTTGCTCTGGCCCACGCTGGTGCTCTTTCTCAGTCGTCGAGTCCTGAGCCGGACCATCCTGGCCTTGGTGCTGTTGGCGCCGGTTTTCCGCGTGGCGGTGACTTTGGCCTGTCCCGAACGGACGTTGGTGCCGGTGCTGACGCCGAGCTGCTTCGACGCCTTGGGCATCGGCGCTTTGCTAGCTTACACGATTCGTGAGCCGGACGGCCTGGCCCGGGGCTTGAAGGTGGCCGGGTGGCTTTTGCTGGCCGGCGTGCCCGGCTTTCTCATCACCTGGATTTGCCACCGGCGCGGCATCTACGCGGCGGTGATGGGGGCGATTTTTCCGACGTTTCTGGCCATGATTTTCGGCTGGCTGGTGTTGAACGCCGCCAAAGGTTTTCGCGGGGTGGGGCGCATCCTGGCTTGGAAACCGGTCGCCTACCTGGGGCAGATCAGTTATGGCTTGTACGTCTTTCATTACTTCGCCCCCTGGTTTGTCTATTGGCTGCTCGCGCACCTGCGGTTTTCCGAGGCACAAATCGAGCGCGTCACCAACCAGCCGGTTTGGAACGTGATCGCCATGACCATCCTGACCGTGGGCGGGGCCGCCTTGTCCTGGCATCTGTACGAGAAGCCGATCAATAATTTGAAGAATCGCTTTGCGTATCGGCAAAACCCGGCCTGATCACCGAATCTCACCTATGAGAGCCATTATTCTTGCCGGTGGCAAGGGCACGCGGCTGAAGCCTTACACCATCACCCTGCCCAAACCCCTGGTGCCGGTCGGCGGTGAAGTGCCGATCATTGAGGTCATCATCCAGCAACTGGCCAAGGCCGGCTTCGACCACCTGACCTTCGCCGTAAACCACAAGGCGAATCTCATCAAGGCCTTCTGCGGGGACGGTTCGCAGTGGGGCCTGCGCATTGATTACTCGCAGGAAACCCAGCCGCTGAGCACCATCGGGCCGCTGACGCTGATTCCCGATTTGCCGGAAAACTTCCTCGTGATGAACGGCGATCTGCTGTGCAACCTGGATTATGGCGCGTTCTTCCGACATCACGTGGCCAGCGGCAACGATGTGACCGTTTCCACCTACAAGCGAAAGGTGAACAGCGATTTTGGCGTGCTGACGCTGGATGGCGCCGGCCGCGTGACCTCGTTCAAGGAAAAGCCGGTGTTTGATTTCGACGTGAGCATGGGGATTTATGGTATCAACCGCTCGGTGGTGGACCGGTTGCGCCAGGGCATGCCGTATGGCTTTGACAATCTCATGGTGGATGGCATCCGAAACGGCCTGCGGCTGGAAGGTGTGCCGTTCAGCGGCTATTGGCTGGATATCGGCCGCCCGGAGGATTACGACATCGCCAACCAGGAGTTCGGAAAATTGAAAGCCGAGTGGGGACTGTGAGCGGCCAAGTCATCCTCGTCACGGGGGCCGGGGGGTTCGTGGGCCGCCATTTGGTGGCGCGGCTGCGGCGGGATCCGGACGCGCGTGTTTTGGGCACGGCGCTGGAGGCGGATTCCGGCTGGGCGGCGTGCGATTTGAGCGACGGATTGGCGGTGACTCGCCTGCTGGCGGAGGTGGCGCCGACGCGCATTTACCATTGTGCGGGCAGCTTTACGAATCAGTGGGAAACGGATTATGCCGCCAATGTGCTGGCGGCGCGGAACTTGTGCGAAGCGCTCGTGGAATTGAAGCTGCGCTGCCGGCTCCTGCTGATGGGCAGTGCGGCCGAGTACGGCTGGCCGCCGCCGGGGCCGGTGCCCGAAACCGCCCCGCTGGCGCCGGTCTCCATCTACGGCCTCACGAAATCGTTCCAAACGCGGCTCATGGACTATTACTGCCGCCGGCACGGATTGGAGATGATGATGGCGCGCACGTTTAACTTATTTGGCGACGGCTGCAGCCCGCTGCTCTTTCCTGGCCGGGTGGCCGAACAGATCCGGCAACTCGCATCCGGCCAGGCGGCCCGGATCAAGGTCGGCCCGCTGGATAGCCGGCGCGATTATCTCGCGGTGGAGCAGGCGGTGGAGGCGTATCTCACCATCATGGAACGCGGCGCGGCGGGCGAAGTCTATAACGTGGGCAGCGGCGTGCCGGTGAAGCTCGCCGATTTTCTGGGCCGTTTGCTGGCCGGCCACGGTTTGACGATGGCCGCGGTGGAAGTGGCAACGGCGGCGGACGGCGAGCCCCGGAACGAAGTCACCGAAATCTACGCCGATATTTCCAAGCTGAAGGCCCTGATCTGATTTGATTTTCTGAACCGATTTCCGCCATGAGCGCCCCGCAATTTTCCATCATCATTTGCACGCGCAACCGCGCCCGCCTGCTGCGCCAGGCCATGGACGGGTTGCTGAGCGAGCCGTTTGACCCGAACCTTTACGAGGTGCTGGTGGTGGACGGCAGTTCCACCGACGGCACACCCGAGATGGTCCGGGAGATTTCCGGCCGGCTGCCCCATGTCTTTTATCTGAACTGCCCCGAACGGGGCCTGCCCAAGGCACGCGTTTACGGCGCGGCGCGGGCGCGGGGAGCCGTGATCGGGTATTTGGATGATGACGCCAAACCGTGCGCCGGCTGGCTGAAACGCGCGGCGGAAATCGTGGACCGCCTGAACCCCGTGTGTTTCGGCGGCCCCTTTTTCGCCTTTTACGAAACTCCGAAGCCGCGGTGGTTCAAGGATGAGTATGGCTCCTTCACCCACGGCAGCGAGGCGCGCTATTTGTCGGTCGGCGAGTTCCTTTGCGGCGGAAACATTTTTTTTCGGCGCGATGCGCTGGCGGCGGCAGGCGGTTTCGATCCGGATTTTTGCGCCGGGACGGACGCGTTTGCCTACGGCGAAGAGGGCGTTCCGCAACTGCGATTGCGGGACAAGCTCCCGACCGACCCATTTTACTACGACCCGGAGTTGTTCATCCTGCACTTGGTGCGGCCGGAGCGCATGAATGTCTGGCGCGGGGTGCGGGAAGCCTTCGAGATGGGGCGCGGCTACGGCAAGCTTTCGCTCGGCGGACGGGTGGAAACGCGGCGCCTGCCATTCGCGCGGCGTCTGGTGGCTCAGGGAGTTCAATTTGGGCTGAAGCTGGTGCTGCTGACGCCGTTCCGGGACCGGCGGGCGTTTCCCCACTGGGAGAACTTTGTCTATGAAAATGCCGCCCGGGAAATCCGCGCGGCCGGGACTTTTTACGAATTCTATTTGCGCGCGGCGCGCGCGCGCAACGGCCGTCCCCAATGAGGATTTTGTTCATAACGGCGGGAATTTGCGCCACGCGCGGCCTGTCCAATACTTACCAAGAGTCGCTCATGGAGGGATTGGTGGGCCGGGGCCACCAGGTGGCGTGCCTCTGCACGGCGGAAGTCAGCGGGCAGCCCGGCGTGTCCTGGGCTTGCCGCCAGCGGGAACCTTACCCGCTCTATGCGGTGTTTAACGGCGGAGTTTATCCGGCACTTTATCCGCAGGGTGGAATCGGTTCCCGCGACCCGCTACGGGACGCGCAGGGATCCCCGGCATTGCGACGCGCCATCCTGGAAATCGTGCGCGCCGAACAGCCGGACGTGGTGAGCATCCAGTCTCTATTCGGCCTGCCCTTTGACGTCGTGGACGCCATCCAGCACGAGGGCATTCCGGTGGTATTCACGGCCCATGATTATTTTGTGTTGTGTCCCACGGCCCATCTCTTTTTGCCCGCCGGGCAGCCTTGCCGGCTCACAGACGCTGACTTGGTCTGTGCTCGCTGTTGCCGGACGGCCCCGTCTTATCGGGCCTTCCGGCAGGCGTGGCAATTGGACCGCCTGGCCGCGCGATTTGATTCCCGGCCAATTGTTCGCAATGCCATCTGGCGGGTGAGAAATGTGCTCAAGCGGATTGACGGCGGTCTCCCTGGTCCCGGAAAACCTGCGGCGTATTCCGCGCGCCGGCGGCAGGCCATCCGTTTCTTGAATCGCCTCGCCGTTCTGCATTGCATCTCCCGGTGTCAGGCCGGCGTGTTCCGCCAAATCTGCGGTCCGCTGCCCAATGTACGCGTGCTGCCGCTCATGCCGCCATCCCTGGAGACGGCCGTGCCCGTGCCCCGGCTTCGGGACCGGAACCCCAACATTTCGTTCGCGGCCCTGAACATCAACGGAGCCTTCAAAGGTTCCCAGCTCCTGGCCGAGGCGTTCCAGCGCCTGGCCCGCACCGGAGCCGCGTGCGAATTGCATGTCTATGGGAATTGGCAGCCGGGCCCGGCCATCCCGCGGGTGTCGTATCACGGCCGCTATCAGAGTGCCGATCTCGACCGGATCGCCGCGCGATCGGACTTTTGCATCGTGCCTTCGGTGGGCGATGAAACCCTGGGATTCACCGGTCTGGAGATGCTGGCCCGCGGCGTGCCGCTGATCGCCAGCAACCGCGCCGGAGTGGGGGATTTCATTGCGGACGGCCGCAACGGGCTGCTGTTCGATCCCGCGTCGGCGGATTCGTTGTGCGTCGCCATCGAAAAGGCCATGCAGCCAGCCTGCACGGTCCGGCGCGGTGGCGAGCCGGCGTCGGAGTTCCCGCTCCGGAGCTTTACCGGACACGTTCAGGACATGGAGAATTTGTTTCGGGAGGCGTCCCGGAATCGGCCTGAGCCACAGGCAGCGACGATTTGCCGATGAAGACCAATCTCGTTCGGCGGGCGGGCTTGAAGCTGCTCACCTGGTTGCTCCAAGGAACAGATCACTGGGTGGGGCACCCCTTGAATACGGAGATTTACCGCCGCGGTTTGGATGGGCGGACCTTTGACCGGTTCACACATCCGCAGGTGACCATTGGCGAATACACCTACGGTCTCCGGCGCGAGGCCTTCTTTCCCTATCATCCGGATGACCGCGTGACGATTGGCAGGTTTTGCAGCATTGCCGACGGAGTCCGCTTTGTGTTTGGCGAGCATGACACCGGCCGGGTTTCCACCTTTCCGTTCCGGGCCGTCTGTTTTGGCCGGGAACCGCATGCGGATGCGTGTTCCAAGGGAAACATTGTCATCGGCAACGACGTGTGGATCGGCGTGAACGCGGTAATTCTCTCCGGCGTGCAGATCGGTGACGGAGCGGTTGTGGCCGCCGGGGCGGTGGTCAACCGGAATGTGCCGGCCTATGCGCTGGCGGGTGGGGTGCCGGCCCGGGTCATCCGCTACCGCCTGCGGGCGGACCAGATCGCATCGCTGCTCCAAATTCGCTGGTGGGACTGGCCGTTGGAACAGATCCGGCAGAACCTGGACCTGTTTTATGGCGATGCGGACGAATTCATCCGCCGGCAGCAGGCCACCGCGCCCGTCGGTGCCGCCACCAAATGAAATCCGTCTGCCTGGCGATCCTGAATTACAACGGCCGGCGCCACTTGGAGCATTTGCTGCCGACCGCCTGCGCGGCCGCCAAGAACTTTCCAGGCGACTGCTCCGTACTGGTGCTCGACAACCGCAGCCCGGAGCCCGATGTGGAGTGGATGGGAATGGCGTTTCCGCAGGTGCAAGTGCTGGTCGCGCCCAAAAACGACTTTCTTTATTCCTATAACTGGCTGGCTGGGGAGCGCCCGGAGGACATTCTGGTGTTTCTGAACAACGATTTGAAATTGCTGCCGGACTTCCTCCAGCCGCTGGTGCGCCACTTTGCCTGCGCGGACGTCTTTGGCGTCACGGCCACCTCGCGCGATTGGGAGGACCGGCGGTTCACCTGCGGGCCGGCGCGGCTGCAAAGTCATCATGGGTTTTACCATTGGGATTACGAGCGGGAACAGCAGCGGCTATGTCACACGCTCTTTTGTTCCGGCGGTTTCATGGCGGTGGACCGGAACAAATTCCTGGAGCTGGGTGGGTTCAACCGGCTGTTTTGGCCGGGCTACGCAGAGGACCTGGACCTGAGCTTCCGGGCCTGGCGGCGGGGCTGGCGCTGTATTTTTGAACCCGCCAGCGTGGTGTTGCACCGCGAAAACGGCACTTGGGGCGGCGCGGAAAATGGCGCCGCCGCGCGCCTGTGCCTGCGCACGGCCCTGCTGTTCCAGTGGGCCACGCTCCCGGCGGCCGCCCCCTGGCCGGAACGCGCGGGATTTGTGGGGCTGACGGCGCTGCGGAAGTTGTGCCGCGGGCAGAGCTGGTGGCTGCGGGTCTGGCTCGCCACCTGGCTCGAATGGCGGAAGCGCCGGAAGGATTATTTCTTCATGAAAACCGCGGCGGCGGAGTTCGAGCGCATCCGCACCGCGGTGGACCAGCCGGTCTCCGTCAATTCTTGAACCAAGGCATGGGAATAGACGAAAAGGCGGCCCTGAATGGCGGGACCGAAAACGCCGGGCGGACGCTGCCCCGCGTCTCGGTCATCACGCCGTTGTTTAACAAGGGGCCGTACGTCGGCGATACGGTCCGCTCGGTGCTGGCGCAGACGCTGCCGGATTGGGAACTGATCGTGGTGGACAACGGCTCCACGGACCGGGGCGCCGAAGTGGTGCGGCAGTTTGCAGACCCGCGCATTCGCCTGGTGTCCTCTCCCCGGCAGGGGCCTGGCGCGGCGCGCAATTTCGGGCTCGGCCTGGCCACCGGCGAGTGGGTGCTGTTTCTCGATGCGGACGATCTGATTGCGTCGGATTATTTGCAGCTCACCACCACCTGGGGCAACCGGCACGAGGCGGACCTGGTGGTGTCCCGCTGGTGTAAATTCGCCGACGACACCGGGGAGCGGTCGCCGGAGGAACTGCCCGCGTGCGAAGGGAAAACCCCGGCGGAGCTGCTGGATTCAGCGATCGCATTCACCCCGTGGATCGTCCACGCGGGGCTCATCAAGCGGGCGAGCTTGCGGCCGGACTTGGCTTGGCCGGAGGAGATGGACCGGTATTTGGGGGAGGACACCGTGTTTTGGTTTCGCCTGCTGTGCAGCCAGCCACGCTGGGTTTCCCGGCCCGCCGCCGGCGCGCTGTACCGCTGGAAGGTGCCGGGCCGCCGGACGCAAAATGAAGACGCGGCCAAATGGTTTGAAGGAGTGGACCGCGGCGCCGTGAGCAACGCGCGCCATCTGGAGGCCATGAACCGCCCGCTCACGCCCGGCCAGATCGAAAATCTCATGCGGCTTTATGAGGACGTTTACCGGCTGGCGCTCCAGATCGGCAATCCGGAAATCGCCGGCCGCTCGCTGGCCCTCGCCCGGGAATGGCTGGCCCGTTGCCCGGCTTCGCCCGCCTTGCGGCCCGCCCTCACGGCGCGCCGTTTCTTCGGCATCCGGCTGTTCAATTCCCTCAGACAATGCGTGCGTTTCGCCATCCGCTAGACTCATGAATGCAAAACGATTCCTGCCTTTTTATCGGAATTATGTCGCTGCCATGTCGCGCGTCTCGGCGTTGGAGATGGCGTTCTCCCTCATGCTCGACAGCCCGCGCTTTGTCCCGGGGGAGACCGCCGGTTTCAACGCCCAGCGGCATCGCAAAAAAGTTTTTGTGGATTTGCTGGGCGCCTTTAACTTCGCGGAAATCGTCGAAACGGGCACGTTTGTCGGTGACACGACGGGTTATCTCGCCACCACCGCGCCGGCCCGGGTGTTCACTTGCGAGACCAGCCCCACGTTCCTGTCGCTGGCCCGGAGCCGGCTGAACGGCCTGCCGCACATCCGCTTTACGCTCGGCGACTCGCGCCAGTTTCTGCGCTCGCTGTTCGCCGACGAGCTCGCGCCCGCCCGGCTGTCCAACCCCGTGTTTTTTTACCTGGACGCCCATTGGGAGGATGATCTGCCGCTGGCGGATGAAATCGGCATCATTGCCCAAAACCTGAAGGAATACGTCATTATGGTGGACGATTTTCAGGTGCCCGGCGATCCCGGCTACGGCTGGGACGACTACGGCGGAAAGAAAGCGTTGAATCTGGCCACCTTCAAGCCCTGCTTCGACCAGTGGAAGCTGCTGCCGTTTTTCCCGAACTTGCCCGCCCCGCAGGAAACCGGCCTCCGGCGCGGCTGCGTGGTGCTCGCCCCGCGGGGACGAATCGGTGAAAAACTGGCCGGGCTGGCGTCGCTGCGCGTGTGCCAGTCATAAAACGTCCGCATGAAACAGGTTCTCATCCGCCCGCTTTGGAACATGGGCCTCAACGGCAAATTGTTTGAGACCATCTATCCCTATTCGCTGGGCCGATGGCGCCAGGCCGCCGCCCAGCTCGGCATCGCCCTCGATGGTTGGGACACCATGCCGCTGGACCGGGCCGACTGCGTCTGGCTGCTGGATTTGCCGGACCGCAAGGCCACCTTTGACGACGCCCGCCGGCGCGCGCGTCCGGGCGTGCCCTTTGTCCTGCAGGTTATGGAATCCCCCGTCGGTCGCGCGCACAATTTTGTTCCCGCCAACCAGACGCTTTGCGACTACGTCGTCACCTACCAGCAGGAAATGGCGGGCAATACCGGGTACTTTTCCTATCGGCTGCCGCACAGCCTGGAGTCCAACGGCGCCTTCGTGCCCTACGAGCAAAAGCGCTGCGCGGTGCTGGTGAACAGCAACCGAGTGGAAGGCTATTTTGCCATGCGGCAGGTGGGGCTCACCGGACTGCCGGGCATTGGCCGGTCTTTCTCCGGCTGGAAACTGCCGGCGTGGGCCCGGTTTGCGCCGGCGCGCGGCGAGCTCTATTCCTGGCGGCGCAAACTGGCGCGCACCGCCGAGGCGATGAATCCCGACCTGCTCGATATCTTCGGTCCGGGTTGGAGCGGAGAGCGCGTCTCGTGGTGCCCGCTGTTTCCGCGCCGGCCGTACCGGTGCTGCCGGGGCGGCCCGACCGTCCGGAAGCTGGACATTGTTGCCGGCTACCGTTTTTGCATCAGCGTCGAAAACTTCCGCGGCACGCACGATTACATTTCCGAAAAAATCTTCGATCCCATGGTGGCCGGAACGGTGCCGGTCTATCTCGGAGATGAAAACATCCGCCGGCTGGTCCCGGAAAAAGCCATCGTGGACGTCCGGGATTTTCGGAACCAGCGGGAGCTGCTGCGCTATCTTGCCGCCTGCCCGCGCGCCGAATGGGAGGAGCGATATCGCGCGGGTCAGGAATTCCTCCACAGCGAGGCCGCCCGCAGCTTCAGCACCGAACGCTTTGTCCACCAGATGAACGCCATTCTGGCAAAAATCCTCGGCCTGCCTCCCGTGCCGGAAACCAATCCGGGAGTGGCCGGAAACGCCGCCGTGGCCGCCTGAATCCCGCCGCCCATGAACTGGCTCATTGTCGAAGATGCCTTGCGCGACCGCAAAGGCCACTGGTGCGAATACCTGGGCACGTTTGCCCGGGAACTCCGCGCCCTGGGCGACGGTGTGACCATCCTCGCGGACCGCGCGGCCGAGCCGTTTTTGGTCAAACAATTGCAGGTGCAGCCGGTGCTGCCGCCCTCCATCTGGCACCGCATGGGCGATGGCGCCGGGGTGGTGCGCCGCTCCCTGCGCGTGCCGGTTCACGCGTGGCAGACCTATTGGGCGCTGAAAGAATATCTCCGGACCGGGCCACCCTTCGACGTCATCTTTGTGCCCACCGTGCTCGTGCATCACTTGCTCGGCTGGACGTGGCTGATCCAGCGCGCGTGGAAAAACCGGCCGGGGCGGGTGGTCCTGTTTTTCCCCAACACGCCGGTCCAGTTGAATTTACAGAATAATGAACCCGCCTGGCAGCCGGCCCCCACGGCCAGACTTTTCCGCCGCCTGATTCGCGCCCTGGGCGAAGAAGTGCGCAACGGGCGCGTCATTCTCGGGGCCGAAACCGAGCCGATGCGCGCGGCCCTCACCGCCTTGACCGGCGTGCCGTTCACGTACTTTCCCCATCCGGTCGTGCCGCTGCCGGCCGCCCAGGCCGCCCGCCCGCCGGGAGCTGCGCTCACGATGGCTTCTTATGGCGGCGCGCGCCACGAGAAGGGCAGCGACGTGCTCGTGGCCGCCGTCTGTGAATACTGCCGGCGGCATCCGGAGTCGCGGACCCGGTTTGTCCTGCAAAACGTGGAAGGCGACCGCCGGCTTTGGGATCCGTTGAATGCCCAGGCCCGGGTGCGCCTCATTTCCCATTACTTCGCCGATGGCGAATATGCCCGGCACCTGCGCGAGACGGACGTCATGTTGCTGCCCTACCGGCGTTCCTCCTACGGGTTGCGCGTCTCCCGCGTGGTGATCGAGGCCATGGTGCGGGGCATTTGCGTGGTGACGACCCGCGGGACCACCTTGGCGCAGCAGGCGCAGGAATTCGGCACCGGCACGTTCTGCCAGGACGAGGACGCCGAGAGTTTGGTGGCGGCCATCGAGACCGTGGAGCGCGATTTTGCGGCCCTGGCCGCCGGCGGCCGCCAGCGCCAGGCAAAGGCGCGGGAGCACTTTTCCGTGGCCCATTTCCGCAACCTGCTGCTGGCCGGCGCCGCCAAACCGGACCGCAACTAAACCGTCAACCCCGTCCCCCATGACCCTCGCATACAAGAACTGGCTTATCTCCCTGGCCAAACGACTGGATGGGGGCTGGCTGCGGCAGCAATACCAGATGCGGCTCAGTCAATTCTTTCTGAAATACACCGTGCCCCTGGAACAGAAACAGCGGGAATATTCCGACGTGTTTTTCTCGCCGGATCCGGTGCGCACGGCGGCCATTTTCCTGGCCGTGAGACGCCTGGAGCACGAGCACATCGCCGGGGCGTTCGCCGAAGTGGGGGTCTTTCGCGGAGAGCTGAGCCGCGTGTTGCATCGCTTGGCGCCCGCGCGCCAGCTCTACCTGTTTGACACCTTCGCGGGTTTTCATGAGAACGATCTCAAGGGCGAGGCGGACGGCCGCTTTCGCGACACCTCGCTGGAGGTGGTCAAGCAGAACCTCGGCAACCTGGAACACGTCAGCTTTCGCGTTGGTTTCTTCCCCGAAACGGCCGGCGGACTCGAAGCGGAGCAGTTTGCCTTTGTGATGCTCGACGTGGATAAATACGACCCCACGCTCGCCGGCTTGCGCTTTTTCTATCCGCGCCTGTCGCGCGGCGGCCATGTCTTTGTCCACGACTACAACAGTCCCGAGTCAAACTGGGGGGTTTCCCGGGCCGTAAACGAGTTCCTGGCTGACAAGCCGGAAAAACTGATTGAATTGCCGGACGGCTGCGGTTCGGTGGTTTTCCGCAAACTCTGAACCCGCATGTCCGACAAGCCAGCCATCCTGATTTTCGCGCCTTCCGTCAACGGCGGCATTGCGGAGCATACGTTTTATCAGGCGCGGGCCCTCGCGCAGGCGGGGGCGAGGATCACCTGCCTGGTGGCGCCGTCCTTCCTGGCCGGACGCACGCTGGCGTTTGCCACGGAGGTCTGCCTGAACGACCCGCCGCGGGAAGGCGGCTGGCGGCTGCGCCGGCATTTCATCTTGTTCTGGCACCTGCTGGCCGATCGCTGGCGGCTTGCCTGGCACGTTTGGCAGGCGCGGCCCGATTTGGTGTTATTGGATTCCTACGTTGAATATTTTTCACCGTTCTGGATCTGGCCGCATTGGTTGCTGGCGCGCCTGCGGCACACGCGTTATGCCGCCAACCTGCACGATCCGGTCCGCGACCACCGCGTGGGGCCGGCGTGGTGGCATGGGCTTTCCGTGCGCCTGGCCTACCTGCCGCTGAAGTTCGTGCTGGTCCATCACCAGCTTCCGGAACCGTCGCCCGTGCCCAAACGCGTCAAAGTGTGCGAAGTCCCCGTGGGCGTTTACGAGGTCACCCCCGGCACGCTGAATCCGCGGACCTTGCGCAATGACTGGCAGGTGCCGGCGGGCGCCCGGGTCTTCCTCGCCTTTGGCTACATTCGCGACAACAAGAATCTGGATCTGGTAATGAAGGCCATGGCCGGCGTGCCGGGCGTGTTCCTGGTGGTGGCCGGCCGGGAATCTTCCAGCCATTCCCGGCCCTTGAAGTACTATCGCGACCTGGCCGCCAGCCTGGGCATCGCCGACCGCGTGCGGTTCTTCGACCAGTTTATCGCCGACAACGAAGTGGCGGCCTATTACGCCGCCGCGGATTTCATCGTGCTCACTTATGCGGCCTCGTTTGTGTCACAGAGCGCGGTGCTGAACGTGGCGGCCCGCCTCACCAAGCCGGTGCTGGCTTCTTCCGGTCCGGGGCCGTTGCGCAATTCCGTCGAACGCTTTGGCCTGGGTGTATTCGTGGAACCGGATTCCGTGCCGGCCATTGCCAGGGGCCTGCGCCGCCTGCTCGCCGGCGACATCCCCGCGCCCGCCTGGGAGAATTACCTGGCCTATGCCTCCTGGCGGACCAATGCCGCGGCCATCCTGGCGGAGCTCCGCGAACCGGGCGCCGCCACCCTGTCCCCGCTTCCCGGGAGTGCCGGTCTGAGCCGGCCTTCGCATCCCTTTTCTGAATCATGAACCTGCGGCTCATCGGCGGCGGCCTGGCGGCTTTTGGCTATAATCATTTCATCGGCCGGCTGCCTTCCCGCGCGTTGCGGAAAATCTATTTGCGCAGCTGGCTCGGCGGGTTTGGCGCTGGCACGGGCGTGCAGATGGGCTGCCGCTTTCTGCAGGGCCGCAAGATCCAGCTCGGCGAGCGGAACGTCATCAATTTCGGATGTCTGCTGGACGGCCGGAAATTCCAGATCCGCACCGGGCGCGATGTTTCCATGGGACCCAATGCCACGATTCTCACCCTGGGACATGACCCGGGCTCGCCGGATTTTGCCGACCGGGGAGGGGATGTGACGGTGGGCGACCGGGTGTGGATCGGCTACGGCGCCTTGATTCTGCCGGGCATCAGTCTGGGCGAGGGATCCGTGGTGGCGGCCGGCGCGGTGGTGACGCGGGACGTGGAGCCGTTTGTGATTGTCGCCGGCAATCCCGCCCGGAAAATCGGCGAGCGAAACCGCGCGCTGAGCTACAACCTCAAGTTTGATCCGATGGCCCTCTGAACATCACGGCGAATGACCGCAACCCCTGCACTATGAACGCCGGGCGGCAGCTTAACATCGCTCCGTTTCAATCGGATTTGCTCGACTTGTCCCGTTGGCTGGCGGCCTTTATGGTGGTGATGGAGCACCTGCGGAGCCTGCTGTATGTGAATTATGGAACCGCGGGCGCCCGGGGCGCGGGCGTGAAAGTATTTTATTTTTTCAGCGGCTTTGGCCATTCCGCCGTGATGGTTTTTTTTGTCATGAGCGGTTTTTTGGTGGGGGGCAAGGTGCTGGAGCGCCTGGCCCAGGGAAGCTTTAACTGGCAAAAATACGGCATTGATCGCTTCAGCCGGCTGTATGCGGTTTATCTGCTGGCCCTGCTGCTCGGCGGGATGCTCGATTATTTGGGCTACCACCATTTCAACCAATTCGGACTATACGACCAATCGTTCCCGGGCACGATCGGCGTGGTCAATGACAATTATCACGACCATCTGACGGCGGGCTTTTTCGTGAGAAATCTGGTGATGTGCCAGTTCAACCCGGGGTTGGCGTTTGGCAGCAATGGGCCGTTGTGGAGCCTCTCCAACGAGTCCTGGTATTACCTGGCGGGACCGCTGGTTTTCTCGCTTTTCTTTATAAAAGGGATCAGTTGGCGAATGCTCGCGCTGTTCGGACTGGCTTGGATCATCTGGTTCCTGCCGGCGTCCATTCTGATTTACGCGTTGCTCTGGCTGCTGGGGGCGCTGCTCTATTTCATCAATTCCCGGAGGCTGGTCCCGCTGTGGATCTCCCTGGCTGGGTTGGGGGGGGCGTTGACGATCGCCCGCACGGAATGGGTGAGGAATGTCATCGTTCAGGATTTCCTGATTGGCATTTCATTTGCGTTGGTCATCAATTCTGCCGTCGGGATTGCGCGGCGGCTGCCGGCAAACCGCTGGAGCCGGGCCGCCGCCAACTGTTCTTATTCTGTTTATCTGTGTCATTATCCTTTCGCGGTGTTGGTGGTTTCGGTGCTTTTTCGACTGGGGGTGGTTGGCTATCCCGGACCAGCGTCCCTGAAGCTCGCCAGCGTATATCTCCTGGTGTTGTTGGCGGCCTTGGGCTGGTGCTACCTGGTGTCCTTGGCAACGGAGCGGCAGACCCCCCGGATCCGCGGGTGGCTTAATCATGGATTCGCCCGAAAACCCTGTCTGCCATTGGCCAGACCGGATTCCACCCAGTGAACGCTCCACCTCTGGCTTGGGCCCTGATGGACCAGAATCATGAACGGCGTGCGACAGCTTAATATCGGCCCATTTCAATCCGATTTGCTCGACTTGTCCCGCTGGCTGGCGGCCTTTCTGGTCGTGGCGGAACATTTGCGCAGCCTGCTGTTCGCCGATCATGGCCAGCCGGGCGCACTGGGCGGCGCCGGCTGGAAGGTTTTTTATTTTTTCACCCATTTTGGCCATTTTGCGGTGATGATTTTCTTTGTGATGAGCGGGTTCCTGGTGGGGGGGAAGGTGCTTGAACGCCTCGTCCAGGGAAACTTCACCTGGCAGAAATATGCCGTGGACCGCATCAGCCGGCTCTACGCCGTCTATCTCCTCGCGCTGCTCATTGGCGGGGCGCTCGATTCCCTGGGCTATTTTCATTTCAACGACTTCGGGCTTTACGACCGGACTTCGCCGGGCCGGATTGCCTCCGCCAGCTGGAATTACCACGCCACACTCTCCGTGCAGACGCTGGGCGTGAATGTCATCATGTGCCAGACGATTTTGGGTCCGGTTTTCGGCAGCAACGGCCCGTTGTGGAGCCTCGCCAACGAGGCGTGGTATTACGTCCTGGGTCCCCTCGCTTTCGTGCTCGTATTCGGCCGGGAAACCGTCCGCTGGTGGCTCGGGTTGGTCGCCTTGGCGGCCGTCCTTTGGTTCCTGCCTGGGCCGATCCGGTTGTACGCCCTGATCTGGCTGCTGGGCGCCTTGCTCTATTTCATAAACCATCGGCGGCTGGTTCCGCTCTGGCTCGCCCTCATGCTGCTGGGGACGGCTTTGACCATCGCGCGGATGGAATGGTTTGGCAATGCCGTGGTTCAGGACTTTCTGATCGGCCTTTCGTTCGCCCTGGTCATCAACTCGGCCACCGGGCGGGTCCGGCGGCTGGCCGGCCACCGCTGGAGCCGGGGCGCCGCCAACTTTTCCTACTCCGTCTATTTGTGCCATTTTCCTTTTTTGGTTTTCGTGTACTCCGTTCTCTTTCATCTCGGCATCGTGCGCTATCCCGGAGTGGCGGTGCCGAAATATGTCGTCCTATATGCGCTGTTGCTGGTGCTGACAATCGCCTGGTGCTACCTGATATCCCTGGCGACCGAGCGCCAGACGCCCCGCATCCGGACCTGGCTGACCCAGCAATTGATCCGCAAGCCGCAGATCGTCAGCCCCTCCGTTTCCACGCCCGTTCCCCGTCCGCCTGATCTGACTTAGTGCGATCTCTAATCGTCGGCTTATGACACTTATCAGCGACATTTCCGGCTGTTAACCCTGCGCTGTATGGTTGCGGTCTTCTTTTGAGACATATCGGCCATGGAGCGACCGGCCCAAACGGTTGAAAACAGGTGTTGCCGGCGCTTGGCGCAAAAAGTGCTTAAGACACTCGAAAAACATATTGAACGTATCCATGTTGTCTTACAGCTTTCCAATTTCCGCGTGGGGTCGAATGATTCGTTTTGCTCTCGCCGGTGTCGTGGCGGTTTTCGCTCAGTTATCCGCCGTTCAGGCCCAGTCCGCAGGTCCCGCAAATGTGTGGATCACGGGCAACAATGTTTACCCGGCTTGGAACCAGCCCGGGCCAAACCAGGTGGGCGTCAAGTTGGTCACGGGTCAGAATTGTGTCACCGTGACTCACTTGGGTGCCATGTGCTTCACCAACACCGGCACGCTGACCGTGAATCTTTATTCCGCTGACGGTCTGCTAACGTGTCTGGCGTCGGCCACCATCAACCTGGCCGGCACCACCAATCTGCAGATCGCTTATGCCCCCTGCCTGCCCTATGTGCTGAACACTAATACGACTTATTACTTGGAGGGCACTTATGGCGCCGGCCAGCAATATGCGCAGTGTCAGCCCGGGTTCGGCATCACCACCACCGCGGTGGCGGCGCCGCAGGGCTTCGCTTATGCCGGAAACAACGTCTTTGGCGGGGCCGGCGACGCCTATGGTCCGGTCAGTTTCGGGTACACCGTCGGCGGGACTTATCAGGCGCCGCTCTGCGCCACCAACTATTATGTGGACAACAACGGAACGGATTCCGGCTATGGCACCGCCGCCGCCCCGTGGCAGCACCTGGCCTACGCCCTGACCAACGCGCCTCCGGGCTCGGCCATCTTCCTGACCTCGGGCCAGACCTTCGCCGAGGATGGCCTGGCTTTCAAGTTTCCCAATGTCGCGCTCACGTCGTCCGGCGCCACGCCGGCGGTCATCCGCAATGTTTCCGGTTCCAATGTGCTTCAGATCGTCAACCTCTCCGGCATCACGATCTCCAACGTGAACGTGTACGGCTATGGCGCCGCTTATCCCGGGTACACCAATGCCAACGCCTGCATCTACGTGACCCGGACCGTCAGCGCGCTCAATTATTGCACCAACATCGCCGTGGTCGGCTGCGAGCTGACCAATGCGGCCTTTGGCGTCGAGTTCTATGACGCTTTTGCGAACTCGCAATATACCTTCGACAATTTGAACGTCTCCGGCAACCGCATCCACGACATCGGGCTCTATGGCGTGTTTGAATGGTCCTATTTCCAGGAAGCGGGCTCGTTCTTTCTGGCGCGAAACGCCACCACGGCCTTTAACACGGTGTCCAATGTCTGGGGGGTGGCCTGGCCGTTCGCCGGCGCCGGCAGTGGCTTGGTCCTGGAGGCCGTCAACGGTTGGGAATGCTACAGCAACACGATCCATCATCTGGGCTACAACCAGGGATTCACCAACGGTTGCGCCGGCATCTTCCCCTTTTCCAACGCCACCCGCGTGCACATCTGGAACAACACGGTTTTCGACGTTCAAGCCGACCAGCGCAATGGCGATGGCGATGCGATTGACCTGGACATCGGCACCAGCGACAGCACTGTGGAAGGCAATTTCGTCCATGACATCAGCGGCGTGGGACTGTACGGCTGCGAGATGTATTCCGGGAACATCTTCCGCTGGAACTTGGTTGTGAACTGCGGCACCAACGCAGCGCAGCACGCCGGGGCGACGTTTGACGGCAATGGCACCTGCATCCAGCCGGGCACGAATTGGTTTTACAACAACACGGTGGTGGGCGGCAAGGGCGGCCTGGAAATCTGGCCCCGGGCGTCCGCCAACAACATTATCGCCAACAACATCTTTCAGGGCGGCTCCGACTGCACGCTGTTGATCTCGGTGGGCAACCCGGACGGCAGCTTCGAGAGCAACTCCGTGACGCTGCTGGACAATGATTACAGCGGAAACTTCACGATCTCGTACGGCAGTTCGAGCAGTGCGACGGTTTACACCAACTTTGGCGCCTGGCGGGCGGCCGGCCTTGAGGTCGTTCCCGGCTCCACCAACAACCCCCTGTTTGCTGTCGGCGCCGGCAACGTCGCGGCCAACTACGAACTCCAGCCCGCCAGCCCCCTGATCGGGGCGGGCACGGACATCCGGCCCTACGCGGTCACCGAGGGCGGCATGGATTATTTCGACAAGGCGCCCCTGGTGGCGGGCGATAACCTCGGCGGGCTCGTGGGGTCCTCCGGCGGCGGCACCTATTTCTATCTCACGGTCAACAACGGCACCGGTTCCGGCAATTATACCAACGGGCAGCTGGCCGGAATTTCCGCCGTGGCGACGTTCGGCGCGACGTTCACCAACTGGTCCGGCCCGAACATCGCAAACCCGAATGCGGCCGCCACCACGATGACGGTTTACTCCAACACGGTCGTGACCGCGAACTTTATCACGAATGTCCCCTTCTGCAGCTTGGTGGTGAGCAATGGCTCGGGCAGCGGAACCTACGCCGTCGGCCAAGCCATCAATATCTCGGCGACGGCCCCCATCGGCACGACTTTCACGAACTGGTCTGGCCCTAACATCGCCAACCCTCAACTGGCTGCGACCACCGTCACGGTTTATTCCAATACGATCGTCGTGGCGAATTTTAGCTGCACCCTTTCCGTGACCAACGGCACCGGCAGCGGTGTCTATCCCTGCGGCGACGTGGTGCCCATCACGGCCAACCCGGTCTCGGGTTCCTACTTCACCAATTGGTCCGGTCCGAATATCGCCAACCCCGCGGCGGCGGCCACCACGGTGACCGTTTATACCAACACGGTCGTCACCGCTGTTTTCGCGCCCCTGCCCGCGCCTCCCACCAACGCGCCCGTCACCCTGAACGTGACGGATTACGGCGCGACCGGCGATGCCGCCACGCTGTTTGTCAACACCGTCAGCAATTCCACCGTGGTCACCACCACGACCAGTGTGTTTTCCGGCGCGGACATCGGCAAGGTGGTGGAAATCTTCGGCGCCGGGCCGCTCGGCACGTCCACCAACCACCAGGATCTCGTCGCTGTCATCGCCGGTGTCTCCGGCGGCAACACCATTTCCCTGGACCGGGTTTGCGGCGCCACCGCCACGAATTGCTACAGCGTTTATGGCCACAACAACGCCGTCACCATCCAGAATTGCATCAACGCGGCCCCCAGCAACAGCGTGATTAACATTCCCAATGGCACTTACCTGGTGATTGGCTCGCAGGTGCTGGACACCAATTTCGTGGCCGGCGAGATGTATTACACGTATCCCTCCATCAGCATCAGCAAGGGCGGCCTGACCCTGGTCGGCCAGAGCCGGACCAACACCGTCCTGCTCGGGTGCGGCGCCTGGCAGAACAAAAACTCGCCGCAAGGCGTTTATGCCTACCGGGGCTTCATGATCGCCTGCCTTGGCCCGGTTACCAACAACGGCCCCCTGGTGATTGACAACCTGACCTTGGATGGCGGCGTGCAGCAGGGTTACTCCGGCACCTTCGCCTGGCCCGCCAGCACGGGCAACGGGGACGGCTGGGACGTGACCCATGACGCCATCTGCGACGAGGGCACGCCGCCGCTGCATATCAACAAGACCTTGAGCAACCTGACCATTCGGAACTGGCGCGGCGAGCAACTTAAGAGTTCCGTGGGCGGCTGGGACGGCTTCATCACCATCACCAATTGTTCCATCACCGACGGCGATGGCAGCGGCGTTAACTTCAGCTTCAGCCACAACATAGTGAACTGCTATTTCGCGAACTTGTGCGAGACGATGGAATTCTGGCAGGGCTACGCCTCCAACAGCTGCTATTTCCAGGGCAACTTCGTCACGAATGTGGGCGCCTTCCTGGCCATCAACGGGGCGCAAACCAACAGCCCCAACCCGGCCTATTTCATCCAGGGCAACACGTTTTATGGCGGCACGGGCAACGGCATCCAGACCTGCCCGGTGCAAAACCTGACCGTGCGCAGCAATCTCTTCATCAATGGCGTGCCGCTGGTGCTGGGCGTGGCGGGCTACCAGGGATCGGGCGTGAACAGCAACATCGTGGTGAGCGGGAATGTCTTCACCAATCCCTACGCGGCCATTGTCTTGGAGGGCACCGGCGCCAATTCGGTGTACAACCTGACGGTGACCAATAATACGGTCTATGGCGGCCAGTGGTTTGCCTGCGGCTATGGCTGGGGAACCAACCTGATGTTCGCCAATAACACCACCTATAACATGACCGTGGGCGTTGATTGCAGCGCCTTCTCTGGCCAGTGGCTCCTGGATAACAAAAACCAGTTCCCCGTCCAGACCGTCTATGATTCGTCGGCGGTATCCAACGTGGTTTCCTACGCCCACGGTTCGCATGCGCTCACGTATCCGTATTTCAACACCAATTCGATCTTTGTGCTGGACGACACGCATCCCCTCCAGGTGCCGCGCGGGGCTGTCATGGCGGTGACCAATTCCGGCACCCACCCGGGAACGCTTTACCTCTCCCAGTCCATGTCCGGCAAGGCCATCTCCATGGCCAACGGCTATTCCGGGACGTTCTATTGGAATGGTTCTGCCTGGACCACGAATTCCGTGTCGTTGCTGTTTGCGCCCTCCAACCTGCGCTATTCCGCCCAGAATTAGAGCATTTCAATCATAGCTCTGGCGGGGCTCGCACAATACGGTGACGGGCTCCGGGCTTCAGCCCGCTTGGATATCCAAAAGCACGAGGCGCGTAACCGGCCCAGCCCCGCTTGAACTTTGCACGCTGAAGCGGTGTCCCCGCCGCGCGCCGGTCTCGTTCGAAGCGTGTCACCCTATGGCGCGGTCCTCAATAAGCGCCGTTCGCGGCAGGGCGGGGGAGCGCGGGGGCGGGGCGGGTTCTTCGAAACCAGTGGCAAGAAACTGGATATGTTGTCAGCTCGGCGCGCGGGAGCATTACAGCGTGCCACGGGCTTTATGGCGGACCAATCGGCTGGCGGCGCTTTACACCGATTATTGGGCGGGAACAACGGTCCGCTTCCTGGCCGGCCAGACCCGGACCGGCCTCCTCCAATCAATGGCCGCCCGGTTTCATCCGGATCTGGAAAGGTCGCCGGAACAGGCGGTTGCCGACGGGGCAGGGAATCGTCCGCCGGAAATCATTTCGTGGAACTGGCGCGCGGTTTGGTGGGAGGCCATGCTCCGGCAAAAATACCACGCCAGCGGCGGTTCGCCCGTGGCTGCCGCCAATGGCCACACGCCGCACCCCGGCGGACCTTACCATGGTTTCATTGAAGTCGGACGCCGGTTCGCGGAGCGGGTCCGGGACGCGCTCCAACGGCGGGCGGATCTGGACGCGGATTCCATCTTTTTTGCCTATGATACCGCTGCGTTGGAGGCTCTCGAATGGTGTCAGGCCCGGGGTCTCAAATGCATTCTGAACCAGATGGATCCCGGCAGGGTGGAACTCGAGCTGGTTCGCCGCGAAGAGCAGGAATGGCCCGGTTGGGCGGTGTCGGCCAGCCCCGTGCCCGAGGCCTACTTCGTTCGCCGGGAACGCGAGTGGCACCTCGCCGCCCGCGTGTTGGTGAATTCTGAATTTTCCCGCCAAGCCCTGATCCGGCAGGGCGTGCCCGCCGGCAAACTCACTGTCATCCCGCTTTGCTATGAGGCCAACGGCACCGGCCGGCCGGCCGCCGTGGTCCAGCGCCGGCCGGACGAGCCGCTGCGGGTTTTGTATCTCGGACAGGTCATCTTGCGCAAGGGGATTCAATATTTGCTCGCGGCGGCCCGGCAGCTCGAGCGGGAGAATGTCCGGTTCGACGTGGTCGGTCCCGTCGGCATTTCTCGCGAGGCCGTGGCCACGGCACCGGTCAATGTGAGCTTTCACGGGCGGGTGGGGCGCGGGCAGGCCGCCCAATTTTATCAGTGCGCGCATGTGTTTGTCTTGCCCACCATTTCGGATGGCTTTGCCCTGACGCAGTTGGAAGCCATGGCGCACGGGCTGCCCGTCATCACCACGCCGAGCTGTGGCGAAGTGGTGACGGATGGCCGAGACGGCTACGTTGTTCCGCCGCGGGATGCCGGCGCGCTGGCCCAGGCGTTTCAGCGTTACTTGATGGATTTCGACCTGTTAAGCCGGCAGTCGGCCGCGGCCTTGGGCACAGCGCGCCGCTTCACTTTTCAACGGCTGGCGGCAGATCTGGCGCGGCTGGAAACCGATTTGTCGAAAGTCTGAGGAAGCGGGATGAAAATACTCAACCTCATTCAGTGCGCCAACCTCGGGGGGATGGAACAGGCTTCGTTGCGGCTGATGCGCAGTTTGCAGGCCCGGGGGCATGAGCTGCAATTATTGTCCTTGAATCCCATTGGCGGGCTGGGGCCGCTGCTTCAGGCGGCCGGTATTCCCCATCGGGGCCTGCCCTACGCGGGGCGCGGCGGCTGGCGCATCCTGCCGAGTTTGCACCAAAAGTTGCACGATTGCGGGTCGGACGCGCTCATCATGACCGGCCACCATCTGCTCGCCATGCCGGCGCTTGGTGATTTCGCCCGCGGCCGCCGGATCCTGGCCATCCATTTTCATCATGCCGGCGTGAAGCCGGAATGGCAGTGGCGGTTGATTTACCGGCTCGCCTGCTCCCGCTTTCAGGCCATCACTTTCCCGGCCGATTTCATCCGGTGCGAAGCCGAGCGCATCTATCCGCCGGTCGCCGCCCTGGCCCATACCATTCGCAATCCTCTCTATATGCCGGCCCTACCGACCCCGGAGCAGAAATGCGCCGCCCGGCAGGCGCTGGGGTTGCCGCCCGGCGTCCCCATCGTGGGCAACGCCGGCTGGTTGATTCCCCGAAAGCGGTTTGATGTTTTTCTCCGCACGGCGGCGGCCGTGGCCGCGCGCTGTCCGGACACCCGCTTCGTCATCGCCGGCGACGGTGCGGAACGCATCCGCCTGCAGGCGATGGCCGCCAGCCTGAACCTGGCCGGGCGTGTCACTTGGACCGGTTGGCTGGAAAACATGGAGACGTTTTATCAAAGCCTTGATGTGCTGCTCTTCAATTCTGACTGGGATGCCATGCCTACCACGCCGCTGGAAGCCATGTCCCACGGCGTTCCCGTGGTGGCTTCCCTGGTCAATGGCGGTCTGAAGGAAATCCTGGCGTCGCCGGAATGCGGCTTCCTGCTCGACCGGCATGACCCGGAAACGCTGGCCGCCGCCGTCGCCGACCTCCTGCAAAATCCGGCCACGGCCGCCAACGTGAGTCGCGCCGCCCGCGAACGCGTTCGCGTGGCCAGCGACCCCGAAGCCATCGCCATTCAGCACGAGCAACTGTGGCGGCAATGACGGGCCAAGAATGATTCGCCGTGTTTGAAACCTTGTCCATATTGCCCATTTCCTTTTGGGCGGCGGCGGCCGTGCTCGTGGCCGGCGGCGTCTGGGCCGTCCGGCAGATGGACCAGGGCTTCGGCATTCCCGTGCTGGCCGTGCTCGGCACCATTGCGGCCTGGTACGTGGGTGACGCCTTCTACAACGACTACGCCAACAATCACGCCCACCTGTTCACGCCCGGCACCTTGCAGGGTGCCTGGTGGCAGGTGGCCTGGTTCCTGGCCGTCTTTCTCCTGCTTACCCCGCCGGTTCACCAATGGATCAATCATTCCTGCCGGTCCCGCCGCAGCGGGGTGCTGCTGCTGTTCAATCATGGCATTGACCAGCCGATCATTCAGCGTCAGTTGAACGCCTTGTTCGCCATCTGCGCCGCGATCTGGGCCGTCCTATTTGTCATTGCGGTCTTCATGCTCAAGGGCGAGGTCATTCATTACCTGTTCCCATTTTGGGGCTACAAGGCCAGCCCGTGGAGCCATGCGCGTCTCGGGGCGGGCCTCGACTTCCTTTCCATCCTGGGGGTGTATCTGAACCTGCTGGTCGCGGCCATGTTTGGGGTGGTGGCCGCCCTGGCCACCGACGCGCGCATCCGCCGCTGGGCCTTGTTTCTCTGCCTGCTCACCTGGCCGTACTTTATTTTCGACCGCACGCGCAACACCATGCTGGCTCTGGTCATCCCCACCGTCCTGTGCTGGGTCTTCTTGCGCCTGCGCGGCGGCCTGTGGAAAAAGCTCGTCATCCTGCTCGCCTGCTACCTCGTGGTCAATGCCTGGATGAAGTTCGTCATCTCCAACCGCTCCCAGATGAGCATTGCCGCCGCCTTTGAACAAAAGGGATTCGATCTGGCCGGCCAAAAGAACGTCCATAACGAGGGCCTGAACATGTTTGAGGAGCTATGCTGGATCAGCACCTTCCTGGACAGCGGTTCCTACCACGTCAATTGGGGCGCCCGTTATTTCGCCGAATTGATCAATCCCATTCCGCGCAGTCTTTGGCACGGCAAACCCCTCATTGGAATAGATTACGCCATCGTCCGCGGCCAGGGCGGCGCCGGGGCGTCCGCGGCCGGCGTGTTTGCCACCATTTCCACCGGCGTCATCGGGGAGGGCGTTGTGAATTTTGGCCGCATTTTGGGGCCGGTGGCGGCGGCGTTCCTGATGAGCCTGTGGGTCGCCGTGCTGGCCCGGTTGGACTTGAATGTCCACGCGCTGGGCCGGCTGCCGCTGTACAGCCTCGGACTCATTCTGACTTTCAACCTGGGGCGGGACATCACCTTGATCACTTTGTATCCTTTTGTGTTCGGCGTGCTGGCAATTTGGGCGCTGGATCATTTTTCTTCGCCGGCGACTGGTGCGGACCGCTTGCCTGCCGCCGCCTTGGTGCCTGACGGGCGGACGCCTGCCCCCAACCGCCAGCCCGCCCTGCCGTTTGTCTGGCGCGGTTCGCACCGCGCCTTTATCGGAAAGCCGCTGCCGGCGCCTCCGGGGCGCAGGCTCGGCGGCGCGCCCTCGGACATCCGGCCGCCCGCCGCTTGAGCGTCATTTTTGCCTGTAACGTGGATACCCAAAGTCTTCCGCCGCTTCCGGCCTTCGAATCACGGCCGGAGCCGGTCCCCCCATGCCGGGTGGCTGTCTTGTTCCACCGGTTCGGCCCCTACCATCATGCGCGGCTGAATGCGGCCGGCCGCTTGCTGGCCATCTGGGGTCTGGAGGCCTGCGCCATGGAGGATGTTTACGCCTGGTCCAAGGTGGACGGCGCCGAAACCTTCATCCGCGTCACGCTCACCGGCCGCGATACCGGTGGCCGACAGTGGGAACGCGAGCTCCAACCGAAAATGTGGCAGGCGCTGAACGAGATCAAACCGGACGTCGTTGTGGTCAACGGCTGGTCCGCCCCCGACGCCCTGAGCGCGCTTTGGTGGTGCGCCCGGGCCGGCGTTCCCGCGGTCGTCATGTCCGAAAGCACGGTCTGGGATGAACGGCGCGTCGCTTGGAAGGAATGGATTAAAGGCCGGCTCGTCCGGCTCTGTTCCGCCGCCCTGGCCGGCGGTGCCCCGCACGTTGCCTATCTGGTGCGGCTCGGCCTGCCCCGGGACCGCATATTCCAAGGCTATGACATTGTTGACAACCGCTACTTCGCGGCCGGCGCCGAGGAAAGCCGCCGGAATCCCGAAACCCGCCGGCAGCTCGGCCTGCCTGAAAAATACTTTCTGGCCAGTTCCCGTTTCATCGCCAAGAAAAACCTCTTCCGGCTCGTTGAGGCATACGCGCGTTATCGCGGGCTCGCCGGCGCCGTGGTCACACCGCACGCTCCCGCCGAAATCTGGGATCTGGTCGTCCTCGGCGACGGCCAGCTTCGCGCCGCGCTCGACTCCCGCATCTCGGCCTTGAACCTGCGCGACCACGTGTTGCTGCCGGGTTTCAAGCAGTACGACGAATTGCCGCGCTTTTTCGGTCTCGCCGGCGCGTTCGTCCACGCCAGCACCACCGAACAATGGGGCTTGGTGGTCAACGAGGCCATGGCCTCCGGCTTGCCCGTCCTGGTTTCCAACCGTTGCGGCTGCGCGCCCGACCTCGTGGAGGAGGGCGTCAACGGTTTTACCTTCGATCCCGGCAACGTTGAGCAACTGGCCGGTCTCCTGCTCAAGGTCTCCGCCACCGGCTTTCCGCTGCGCGACTTCGGCCTGCAAAGCCAGCGCCTCATCGCCAATTGGGGGCCGGAACGCTTTGCCGAGGGACTGCGTGGCGCCGTGCGTGCGGCGCTGGAACATCCGCGGCGGCCGGCGGGGTTGCTGGATCGCACGCTCCTGCGCCTCGCGCACGTGTCGCTCATATCCAATGTGTTGAAGGCCTGACCGAAACTGTTTTGTTCCGGAAAAAACTTTCCCGTTCCCGATGCTAAAATCCGCACATTTGACCGGCCCCGTGTCCCGGCAGGCCGGCGGATTGTTCGACGCCCTGCTGCGCCTGGTGCAATCCGAGCACCGGCAGGGAGTGGACGTGAAGGTTTTCGGTTTATGGGATGAGCAGACCGCCGCCGACCTCCCCGCGTGGCAGCCGGTGCCCGTTGCCGCTTTTCAGCCGGCGTGGCCCAAAGTCCTGGGCCGTGCGCCGCGTTTCTCCGAGGCGCTCCTGGCCTTCGCGCCGGACCTCAGCCATACGCACGGTCTCTGGCGCTATTCCAGCATCGCCGCCCGCAACTACAGCCGGGCCACGCGCCGGCCTTATCTTGTCTCTCCGCACGGCATGCTCGATCCGTGGGCCTTGCAGCAATCGCGCTGGAAAAAACGGCTCGCCTGCCGACTGTTCGAGCGCGAACACCTCCGCGGCGCCCGCTGTCTCCGCGCCTTGTGCGTCTCCGAAGCGCAATCCATCCGCCGCCTGAAGCTGGCGAACGACATTGCGCTGATCCCCAACGGCATTGACTTGCCGGAAGAATCCATTCCCGCGCCGCCGCCGCCGTGGCTGGATGCCCTGGAGCCGGGCAAACAGGTGCTGCTGTTCCTGGGCCGGATTCATCCCAAAAAAGGCCTCGTCAATTTGCTGCAAGCCTGGGCGAAAAATCTCCAATCGGCCAACGGCCACCCGGCTTCTTCCGAATGGGTGCTGGCCGTCGCCGGCTGGGATCAGGGCGGGCACGAGGAGCAACTCAAGCGGCTGGCCGCAGAACTCGGGCTGGCCTGGACCGACCTCCGCACGCAATATTCCGCCAACAGCGCGCCCCCCGGCGGGACTTCCCCCCGGCGCGCCGCTTCCGTGATGTTCCTCGGACCGCAATTTGCCGACGCCAAGGCCGCGTGCTACCGCCATTGCGACGCCGTGATTCTGCCGTCGTTCAGTGAAGGCCTGCCGATGGTGGTGCTCGAGTCCTGGGCCCATTCCAAACCCGTCCTCATGACGCCGGAGTGCAATCTTCCCGAAGGCTTCGCCGCCGGCGCCGCGCTCCAGGTGGACACCACCGCCGCCAGCCTCGCCGCGGGCCTGGACGAACTGCGCCACATGACCGCCGCGGACCGCCTGGCCATGGGCCGCCACGGCCGCGACCTCGTCGTCGAGCGGTTCGCTTGGCCCTGGGTCGCCGGCGAGTTGCAGTCGGTTTATCGCTGGATTCTGGGCGGCGGACCGAAGCCCGCCTGCATCTTGGATATTTGAAACGCTGCCCGCCGCCACTTTTCCCATCTTGAGTGAATCCCTTTCCAGCGACTCTGTCCCGCCCGTCTCCGCGGCGGTGGATCTGTCCCACTACACGGTGGGCGAATTTGATCGCGGCGCGGGCGTGGTGAAAGAAGGCCTTTGGCTCATCACCAGCCTGCTTTTGTTCCGCCTGTGTCCGTTCAGCTTTTCCGCCTTGAAACGCGCGGTACTCCGCGTCTTTGGGGCAAAGATCGGCGTCAATGTCACCATCAAGCCGCGGGTCAACATCACCTTCCCGTGGAAGCTCGCGGTGGGCAGTCACGTCTGGCTCGGCGAGGAATGCTGGCTCCTGAACTTGGAGCGGGTGGTCATCGGTAATCACGTTTGCATTTCCCAGCGCGCCGTCCTGTGCACCGGCAGTCATAATTACAAGCAGGCCACCTTTGATCTGATCACCCGGCCCATCACGCTGGAGGATGGCGCTTGGGCGGGCGCCGGCAGTTGGATCGGTCCGGGCGTGACCCTCGGCTCGCACGCGGTTTTGACGATGGGGTCCGTGGCCACGCAAAACCTGGCCGCCAATGGAATCTATCGCGGCAACCCCGCTGTGCTGGTGAAACCGCGCGTCATTGCTCCGCACCCGTCCAACCCATACCCCGGGAAACTCGCATGAATACCGTGAATCCCAAAACCTCACCTCCCGCATCCGTGGTCAGCCCGGTCCCGGCGCTGCCGCCCTTCCTGAGCCGCGCCTGGTGGCCATGGCTGTGCCTGCTCCTGCCACTGGGCTACCTCTGGTTCCATCTGGTGGACAACCTGCGGCTCGAATGGTCCACCAACCCCCAATACAGTTACGGCCTGGTGGTGCCGCTGCTGGTTGCCGGCCTGCTGTTGCGCCGCTGGCAACTCGCGGCCGCCAGCCGCCCCGCGCCCGCCGCCGCCCATCCCTGGCTGGCGCTCGCGTTCTGCGGTCTGCTGGCGTTTCTCTATCTGCCCACCCGGCTCATTGAGGCGGCCACTCCGGAATGGCGCCCGCTGCAATGGTGCCTCGCGCTGGAAGTCGTCGGCCTCACCCTTTACGCCGCCTATCTCGCCGGCGGCACCGGGTGGCTCCGCCAAATCGTCTTTCCCGTGGCGTTTTTCCTCATCGCCGTCCCGTGGCCCTCACCGATCGAAACCCCCATCATCCAGGGTTTGAGCCGTATGAACTCCGCGCTGGTCGTGGCCGTTCTGGGCATCATCGGCGTGCCCGCCATCCAGCACGGCAACGTCATCGAGGTCAGCACCGGCGTGGTCGGCATCAATGACGCCTGCAGCGGCATCCGCTCCCTGCAATCCAGCCTCATGATTTCCCTCTTTCTGGGTGAATTCTTCCGGCTCGGCTGGCGGCGGCGCCTGCTGCTGGTGCCCATCAGCATCGGCCTGGCCATGGCGCTCAACTTGTGCCGCACCTCGCTGCTCACCTGGCTGACGGCCAGAAAAGGCATTGGCGCCATCGCCGAATATCACGATGAAGCCGGCATGACGATTCTCCTGGTTTGCACCGCCCTTCTGTGGGTCATCGCCTGGTGGCTCAAGCGCCGGTCAAATTCCGCGTCCGCCGGCAGCCGGTCCGCCGCCCCGACCCCCGTGGCCAATGGCGACGGCGGCGCGGCGAACCGGCGGCGAGCCGTTCGTTTCGGCATTATTTTGCTCGCCTGGGTGGTGGCGGTGGAGGGCGGCGTGGAACTCTGGTACCGCATTCGCGAGTCCCATTTGCAGCCCGGACCGAACTGGGTTGTGAAATTGCCCGATCAGAATCCCACGTACCGGGTTCTGCCGTTTACCCGGGAGGAACACGAGCTGCTGCGGTTCGATGACGGCTGTCAGGGCGCTTGGAGCGAGCCGGACGGCACCACTTGGGAGGCGTTCTACTATGACTGGCTGCCTGGCCGCGTCGCTGGCTATCTGGCCAAGCGCCACACGCCGGACATCTGCATGACCGCCACCGGCTACAAGCAGCTGTCCGGCCCGGACCTGATGGTGCTTAACGTGAAACAAGTCGAGCTGCCCGTGCGCCATTACATTTTCGCCGGGGCCAGCGGGCCCGTGCAGGTTTACCAATGCCACTGGGAGGCCGGCATGGGCCGGAACACTTATACCGCCGATGAATCGTCCCGCTTCAATCTGATCCGCGGCATCTGGGCTGGCCGCGGCAACCACGGCCAAAAGGTCCTCGAAATCGTCATTAGCGGCTACGACAACCCCGAGCTGGCCCGGCAGGCTTTGACGCGCCGGCTGGATGACTTGATCGCGATCCAAGATTGACTGCGACTGCGGCCGCCGCTTGCCATGAGAATCTTGCTCCTCAACCAAGTCTTTTATCCGGACGTGGTGGCCACGGCCCAACACCTGGCCGATTTGGCGGCCGCCCTGGCCGAACGCGGCCATGCCGTGACGGTGGTCAGCAGCCGGCGGGCTTATGAACATCCGGAAACCGTGTTTCCCGCGCGCGAGACCTGGCGCGGCGTCGAGATTATCCGCGTGTACTCCACCGGCTTTGGCAAGTCCGCCCGCTGGCGCCGGGCGGCCGATTTTGGCAGCTTCCTCCTGGCCAGTTGCCTGCGCCTCGCGTTTCTGCCGCGGCACGATGTGGTTGTGGCCCTCACCACGCCGCCGCTCATTTCCTTTCTCGGCGCGTGGCGCGCCCTGCTCTGGCGGGCCCGGTTCGTCTATTGGGTGATGGATCTCAACCCCGATGAGGCCGTGGCCGCCGGCTGGTTGCGGGCCGGCTCCACAACCGCCCGGTTCCTTGAACGCATCTCCCGGTTCAGCCTCCGCCGGGCCGACGACATCATCGCCCTCGACCGGTTCATGCGCGATCGCATTGTGTCCAAGCAAATCCCGGCCGCAAAGGTCTCGGTCATCCCGCCCTGGTCCCATGACCTGCAAGTGGCCTTTGATCCCGCGGGCCGCCGGGAGTTTCGCGCCGCGCATGGGCTGGCGGACAAATTCGTGGTCATGTACTCCGGCAACCACAGCCCCGTCCACCCGTTGGAGACCCTGATGCAGGCGGCGGAGCAGCTTCGCGCCGAAAAGGATTTGGTCTTTTGTTTCATTGGTGGCGGCAGCCAATTCCGGCGCGTCCGGGCCTGGGCCTCCCAAACCCCCAACACGCTTTGCCTGCCGTACCAGCCGCTGAACCGCTTGTCCGCCTCCCTCTCCGCGGCGGACGCCCATGTGGTGGTCATGGGCGATGCCATGCTCGGCCTGGTGCATCCCAGCAAGATCTACAACATCCTGGCGGTGGGTGCGCCCGTGATTTACATCGGGCCGGAACCCAGCCATGTCACCGAGTTGCTGTCCGGCCTCAAGTCGCGCCATCCCTGGGTGGGGGTGCGCCACTGCGCCGTGGCCGAGTTGGTGGGCAAGCTGCCGGCGTTGCGTCAGGAAAGCGCCGCCTGGGACCGCCGGCCCCCGGCCGAAGTGCTAACCCAATTCTCGCATGCCGCGCTCCTGCCGCGGCTGATGAACCTGATTGAATCCCCGGCGCATCCCGTGCTGCAACCCGCGCCGGTGCGGTGCGGTTGATCGCTCCTGAACCCTCGCAAGTGTTTCGCCTATGTTTGGTGACTTGGACAAATATCTGATGGTGTTTCTGGTCGGCCTGCTCACGACCTATCTCCTTACCCCCGTCGTGCGGGCCTTGGCCACGCGCTATGGCGTGGTGGACCTCCCGGACGCCCGGCGCCCGCATAAGCGGCCCACTGCCCGCGGCGGCGGCCTCGCCGTCGTCCTCGGCGTTCATGCCGCCTGCCTCGTGGCGGTCCTGTTCCCGTGGCCGCAGTTGGCGGGAGCCATAGACATTCACCAATGGCGCCACTTCGCCCTGGCCTCGCTGATCCTGACCGTGGTTGGCGTGGCGGATGATATCCGCGGATTGAAGCCGCTGGTCAAGCTGGCCGGTCAGGTGGCCGCCGCCCTGGTCATGTGCCTTTCGGGCACCCGCTTTGGCCTCCTGCTCGGTCATCAACTGCCCGTGCAACTGGATTGCGTGCTCGTCGTGATCTGGCTGGTGGCCATCATCAACGCCTTTAATCTGATTGACGGCTTGGATGGCCTGGCGTCCGGGCTGGCGGTGATCTCCGCCGTGGGGCTGTGCGGCATCATGGTCATGCAGCAGGTTCCCGGGCCGGTGTTGGTGCTCCTGGGCTTCATCGGCGCCTGTCTCGGTTTCCTGCGTTACAATTTCAATCCCGCCACCATCTTTTTGGGCGACACCGGCAGCATGTTCATCGGCTTCACGCTCGGCGTCATTTCCCTGCAAACGTTCAACAAGAATACGTTCCTGATCTCCTTCGCCATCCCCGTGATGGTCCTGGGCGTTCCCATTTACGATGCGCTCCTGGCCATCTGGCGGCGCTCCGTGCGGTCCTGGGTGAACGGCGGCCGGCTCGGCATCATGCAGCCGGACGTCGAACATTTGCACCATCGCCTGAGTCAGGCCGGCTTCAGCACCAAGCGCGTCGCCACCATCCTCTATCTGCTCAACGGCGGCCTGGTCATCGCCGGCCTGACCATCCTGCTCTTCAATTCCCATGCGGCCGGCATCTTCCTCATCGCCCTGCTCGCCGCCGTCTATGTGCTCATGCGGCATCTGGCCGTGATTGAATTGCGCGAGACCGGCACCGCCCTGTTGCAGGGCCTGCGCCGACCCTCGCATTCGTCCCTCCACGCGCTGGCCTACCCCGTCTGGGACATGGTGTGGCTCACCGGTTCGCTGGCCCTGATCATGTGGGCGGTGGAGGGGCAGCACACCGCCTTCTGGCATACGTGGTTCATCGAGCTGCCCATCTGGGTGACGCCCACCTTTTCCCTGCTCGCCCTCTCGCGGGCCTACGTGACTTACTGGCCGCGGGCCCGCTTGCGGGATGTGCTGATGGTCGTCTTCTGGCTGCAAACAGGAATCCTGCTCAGCCTGGGCCTGGCCCTGGTCATTGACCCGGAGGCCCGGGCAAAATGGTTCCTGCGGGCGCTCCTGATCGTCGGCATCAGCCATCCCGTGATCATGGCTTCCCGGTTGTTCTATCGCTGCCTTGAGGAACTCGTGTCTTGGCTCAAGCGGCAGGGCGACGCGGCCGGCGAGGGCGAACGCGTGGTCCTCTACGGCGCCGGCGTCCGCGCGCAGTTGTACCTGCAGGATCGCGCCATGAAGACCGCCCAGGCGTCGGATGGACGCCAGATCCTGGGTTTCATAGATGATGAAAAGACCCTGCACTTCCAGTGGGTTTACGGATTCCTCGTGCTGGGGGGAGTCGAGGATTTGCCCCGGCTGATCGAACATTGGAAGCTCAACCGCGTCATCATCGTTTCCGACCTGCTGCCGGAGAACCGCGTCGCCCTCCGCGAAGCCGCCGTCCGCAACCGAATCCTCTTGAGCGAGTGGCAGCCCGAGGAGCATTCGGTGCCGCTGGCGGCCGTTCCCGCTTCCCCCGCCCTGCTGGAAAACTACAACCTGTAAAAATTATGCGTAAAATCGTCATCGTTCTCTCGGCCTGCGTCGTGGTTCTGCTGCTCGGTTACACGAGCTATCGCGGCTACCAGGTATGGAAGCAAAGCCATGGCATCGCCATGGCCAAAGGCTTCATCGCCCAAAAGGATGTGCGCAGCGCCCTCCTGGCTTTGCAACCCGTCCTCACGGCCAATCCGCGGAATGTGGAGGGTTCCCGCCTGATGGCCGCCCTGCTGGAGGCCGAACAAATGCCCAGCAGCCTGGCTTGGCGGGAGCGCGTGGTGGAACTGGATCCCCAATCGCTGCCGGATCGCCTCGCCCTCGCCCAAGCCGCCGTGCTGCAACGCAATTATCCCTTGGCGACGAACACCCTGGCGGGCGTGGCCGAAACGGACCGGAAGACCCCCGCTTATCACAACCTCGCGGGCATGGCGGCGCTGATGGACAACGAGCCGCTGGAAGCCGAATCCCAGTTCCGGGAGGCCGTCCGGCTTGATCCGGCCGATCCGTTGCCGCAACTGAACCTGGCCGTCGTGCGCCTGCATCGAACCAATGTCCAGGACGTGGCGGAGGCGCGCGCGACCCTGCAACAGATCATCGTCACCTCCACCAATGCCTCCCTGTGCAGCCAGGCCCGCCGGGAGTTGGTTATTGATGCCATGAACGGCAAGGACGTCCCCACGGCCCGCCGGCTCTCACAAGAACTGACCCAGCCCACCAATGCCCCCTTCACCGACAAGCTGTTGCGCCTCGACGTGTTGCTGAAGACCCAAAGCGCCGAGTTCAAACCCGCGCTGGCCTTGTATCAAAGCGAGGCGGCGGCCAACCCGGGGACGATTTTCGACCTGACCCGATGGCAGGCGGCCAATCTTTCGACCGCCGATGCGCTTCGCTGGCTGCAGCGCCTGCCGCCGTCCATGCAGACCAACCAGACCGTCGAGGTGCTCGCAGCCGGTTGCCAGTTGCAGTTAAAGGACTGGCCGGGGCTGCAAGCCGCCCTCCAAAAAGAGAATTGGAGCGATCCGGCGCATCCGGGGAATGATTTTGAATTCATGCGGCACGCCTATCTGGCGCGCTGCCTCCGGGGCGAGAATTTCGCGGAAGGCTCGGCCTCCGAGTGGGCCGTGGCCGTCAAAGCCGTCAACAACCAGCGGTATGCCGCCCTGCAGAAATACAGCCTCCGAAAACTGTTTGAGCTGGCCATGGCTTGGAACTGGAACACCGAGGCCGAACAGGTGCTCTGGAACGTGGTGAACCTCTACCCGGAGGAAAAATGGGCGTATCCGGTGTTGCGCTATGCCCTGATTCAGTGGCATCGCACCCGGTCGTTCATGCAGTTGATGGATACCATGTCCAAGCGCAATCCGGAGGACCTCGCCATAAAGAATGATCTGGCGGCCACCGCCTTGCTGCTGGGCGCCCAGGAAATCAAACCGAATGACCTGGCTCTGGAAGTCTATCGCAAAGCCCCCGGCAATCCATATTACGCCTCCACTTATGCCTATTCCTTGTACTTGCAGCATGACAACGCCGGGGCACTCAAAGTGATGCAGCAGCTCTCCACCAAGGACCTGCAACTTCCTTCCATCGCGGGTTACTATGGACTTATTCTCAAGGCCAACGGAAACAAGACCGAAGCCAAGGCCTATTTTGATCGGATTGCCACCGCCCAATTGCTGCCGGAAGAGCAGACCCTCTTCCAACAGGCGCAGGTTGGGCTCTAATGGTTCCCTGCGGCGGGCACTTGGTGTCAAAGGGATACGATAAGTCTGAAATCCAGGGATAATGTCCTAAAAGAGCATAATCATGTCCGCTATTCGAATAGATATAATTCCGGATTGGAGTTACATTTTTTCAACAGTCAACGGGGATTAATACAACGCACAAAACGGGGAGTGAATCCAAAGAAACCGGAGGCAATGATGAAAAAGAGCAGTTATTTCCTAATCCTAGCCGCAGCGATTCTCGTGCTGCCGGCCCTTCAAGTGCGGGCGGATGGTAATGGTGATGATCCGCCGCCGCTTCCGGAGCCAAGCACCATTGTGGCCGGTGCCCTGTTGCTCTTGCCGCTGGCAGCCACGGCCGTGAGGGCGTTGCGAAAGCCGCGCCAGTAGAGCCTTTCTCGAACATCAAATCAGATTCAACCGCCGCCCCCGCATTCGTTTGCGGGGGCTTTTGTTTTACCGGGCAAGGCTTCCCACGAATGCCCGGGGCGTGTCCCAAACAAGCACGCACATAGGGGTTTTTCATTGCCACGCCTGTGATCGTCCAAAATGGGGAATTTTGTCGCCAAACCCGCCGGCCGCGGGCACACTCAGATTTGATTCAGACCACTACCATGGAAATTCGAAAAGCTGTCATTACTGCGGCGGGACCCAGTCAGCGAACCTTGCCCTTGCAAACCCTCGTGGACCGTGACGGCAAAACGAAGACCGCCCTGGCCATCATCGTCGAGGAAGCCCTGGATTCCGGCGCCGCGGACATCTGCGTGGTGGTCTGTCCGGGCGATGCCGACGCGTACCGGGCCGCCGCCGGTCCGCATGGCAAGCGGTTGCACTTTGTCGAACAAGCCAAGCCCAGCGGCTATGGGCACGCCGTCTGGAGCGCCCGTGAATTCACCGGTTCCGAGCCGTTCCTGCTCCTGGTGGGCGACCATCTTTACCTGAGCCGCGGGCCCCGTGGTTGTGCCCGCCAACTGGTCGAAATCGCCGCCGCCGAGGCTTGCGCCGTTTCCGCCGTGCAAGCCACCCTTGAAAACAAGCTGCCCTATTACGGCGCCGTCGGCGGCCATCTGGCCGAGAATCGCAAGGGCCTCTACTTGGTCTCCGAAGTCATGGAAAAGCCCACCCCGACCGTGGCCGAGCAGCGCCTCATCGTTCCCGGCCTGCGCGCCGGGCATTATCTCTGTTTCTTTGGCATGCACGTCCTGACGCCGGCGGTGATGAACCTTCTGGGCGCGGATGTGGCCGCCGGCCAGGCCACCGATCTCAGCCATATCCTGGCCCGTCTGGCCACCCGCGAGCGTTACCTGGCCTGCGAATTACAGGGCCGCCGCTTCGACATCGGCCTGAAATATGGCCTGCTCACCGCCCAGTTGGCCCTGGCCTTCAGCAGTCCCGCCCGCTCCGAGGTCCTCGGTGGGATCGTTGAATTGCTGGCGCAGGAAACGCCTTGATCCCGCGGACCCACCCCTTCCAGCCATGGCCAGCCCGCTCATTGAAATCATCACCTCGGCGGATCCAGCAGTCCGCAACCAACCGCTTGATGCCGCTTGCCGCGGCGCGTCCGCCCGCGAGCTCCTGGCCGCCTGCGCCGAGCTGGACGACTTCCGCCGGAACCGCGACAACCTCTACGAACGCGTCCGCGCCCTCTTCTTTCTCTACGCCATTCACCGGTTCCATCTCCCGGCCAAACTGCCCCCCGGCGGCAACAGCCTCATTCCGTACAAGGGCTTCGAGCATCTCCTGCAACGCCGGTTTGAAGAGGCGCTCGAACAATTCCTGTCCGTCCAGCGGGACGCCGGGCCGGGCGACGCCATTTCCAGCGCGTTGGCCGCCGTTTACCAGCGCATTGGTTTCCAAACCCTCGCCGACCAGGTGCGGCGCAGCGTGCGTTCCGTGCGCGGCAACCAGTGGATGTTCCGCATGGGCCATCCAGCCGATCATCCCCTGCGCATCCGCCCCGAGCTCCTGAAACGCCACGAGGACGGCACCTATCCCATCCTGCGGGAGCGCACGCCCGTGCGCATGGATCTGAGCCATTCGGGCTGGAGCGACATCTTCTTCCTGGGCATGGATTTTCCCGAAGGCGCGCGCGTGTTGAATGTCTCCATTGATCTGGGGGTTCATGGACGGGATCAGACCCCGCAACCCCCCGTGGTGGCCTGCCTGCGCGTCATTGACGAACCCGTCCTGCGGCTCACCAGCGTGGATCTGGGCGCCACCGCCGACATCACCAACCTGGCCGAAGTGTTTGATTTCGCCCGCGACTATCTGGGACTGCTCAAGGCCGCCGTGATTGCCGCGGGCATCGTGCCCCCGGGCATCGAGGGCTCCGGCCAGGATCTGGCCGATCTCCTGGCGCGCATCGCCGGCGCCGGCCGCGGGTTGGAACTGGTCAGCCACGTCAACGATATCCCCAAAGGCTCGCGGCTGGCGGTTTCCACCAACCTGCTGGCCGCGTTGATCTCCGTGTGCATGCGGGCCACCAGCCAGGCCCGATCACTCACCGGCGCGCTCGATGAAGAGGAACGGCGGCTGGTTCTGGCGCGCTCACTGCTGGGGGAATGGCTGGGCGGTTCCGGCGGCGGCTGGCAGGATTCCGGCGGCGTCTGGCCGGGAATGAAATTGATCTGCGGCGTGGCGGCCATGGAGGGCGATTCCGAATTCGGCGTCAGCCGTGGCAGGCTCATGCCGGCGCATCGCATCTTGAACCATCAGGATGTTTCACCCGAAACTCATGAGCGCCTGCAGCAAAGCCTCGTGCTCGTCCACGGCGGCATGGCCCAGAACGTCGGCCCCATTCTGGAAATGGTCACTGAAAAATACTTGCTCCGCTCCGCCGCCGAGTGGGCCGGCCGCCAGCAGGCCATGGGCGTGCTGGATGATATCCTGGCCGCGCTCCACAGCGGCGATATTCACCGCGTGGGCGAACTCACCACGCGCAATTTTCGCGAACCGCTCCAGACGATCATTCCCTGGGCCAGCAACGCCTTTACGGAACAGCTCATTGACACCGTGCGCACGGAATTCGGCGGCGACTTCTGGGGCTTCTGGATGCTCGGCGGCATGTCCGGCGGCGGCATGGGCTTTATTTTTGATCCCCGGCGCAAGGCCCACGCCCAACGGCGCCTGCTGGAAATCATGTCCCAAACCAAACGCGAGCTGGAATCCGCCCTGCCGTTCGCGATGGAGCCCGTCGTCTATGACTTCGCCATCAACGAGCGCGGCACCTGGGCGGACTTGCTGCACGGCGATGAGGCCCTCCTGCCGCGGGCGTATTACTCGCTGCACGTGCCGCGCTGGCTCCGCACCGATCCCCACGCCCTGCCCAAGCCGCAGCGCGCCGAATTGGATAAATTCAGCGCCGCCTGCCATGCCAATACGGAATTCTCCGGCATGATCCAATCCCTCTTTGACCGCCTGCTGCCCCGCGCCCGGGCCGATCATGGCAAGCAGCAGAGCCTCGCCGAGTTGCTGGAGCAAAATGGATTTGACCGCGCGCAGCATGAGCAGATCCGGGAGGATTTGAAAAACGGCCGCATCGGCCTGGCGCAAAACCGCCTGCCCGCCAGCGCCGATATCCAGGACGCAACCGATGCGGACGTGCTCGATGCCACGGGGCCGCTGGGTGAAGCCTGCCGCCAAGCCGGTCTGGCCGCGCTCGCCCGCGGGGAACTTGCCGTGGTGACGCTGGCCGCTGGCGTGGGCAGCCGCTGGACCCAGGGCGCCGGGGTGGTCAAGGCGCTCCATCCGTTCTGCAAATTCAACGGCACCCACCGCACCTTCATCGAAACGCACTTGGCCAAAAGCCGGCGGATCGGCCAGCTCGCCGGCCAATCATTGCCCCACGTCTTCACCACTAGTTACCTCACCCACGGCGCCACCGAGGAGTTTTTGCGCCGGAAAAATAATTACCGCTATCCCGGGCCCCTGTTCCTTTCGCCTGGCCGCTCCATCGGCCTGCGCCTGATTCCCATGGTGCGGGACCTCCGCTTCCTGTGGGAGGAGATGCCCCAGCAACGGCTCGATCAGCAGCAGCAAAAGGTGCGTGACAGCTTGCGCGCCGCGTTGCTCAACTGGGCCAGCACGGCCGGCGAGGGCGGCGATTACACGGACAACGTCCCCGCCCAATGCCTCCACCCGGTGGGCCATTGGTTCGAGGTGCCCAACCTGTTGCGCAACGGCGTGCTGGCGGCCCTGCTCGCCGAACGCCCACAGTTGCAGCACCTCATGCTGCACAACATTGACACCCTCGGCGCGGATCCCGACCCGGCGATGTTCGGTTTGCATCTCGCGCAGGACGATTGCCTCACGTTTGAAGTCATCACCCGCCGCCTGGAAGACCGCGGCGGCGGCCTCGCGCGTGTCAACGGCCAGGTCCGCCTCGTCGAAGGCCTCGCCATGCCGCGGGAGGAAGACGAATTCCACTTGCGCTTCTATAATTCCAACACTTGTTGGATCCACATTGACCGCTTGCTGTCGGTGTTTGGCTTGAGCCGCGCCGATTTGTCTGATCCCGAACGCGTGGCCGCGGCCATCCGCCGGGTCGCCGGCCGGATGCCCACTTACATCACCATCAAGGACGTGAAAAAGCGCTGGGGCCACGGCCAGGAGGACGTTTTCCCCGTCAGCCAGTTCGAGAAATTGTGGGTGGATATGACGGCCCTGCCGGAGCTCAAGACGCGCTTCGTGGTGGTGCCCCGTCTTCGCGGGCAACAGCTCAAGGATCAAGCCCAGCTCGACGGCTGGTTGCGCGATGGTTCAGCCGACTTCGTAAACCGACTCTGCTCCTGGTGACCGGAGCGCCGGTTTCCCTTGGGCGCAGTTGCCGCCTGCCTTGGCGCTCTGGGAGCAAGTGCTTGGGAAGAAAACCAATTTTCGTTTGGAAACGCGTAGCGTTCACGCAGCGCGCCGGGCGGCGAATTTGCAGGCAACAAAGGAGCGTCCTAGAAAATCTCACGCCGCGTCTTCTTTGCGCGAAACCTTGCGTCCCCAGCGAATCAGACTGGCGCTCAACGGAACGAGCAATAAGGCCCCAGCCATGATGGTGGACGGTTCGGGCACTGTACTCCCGCTGCCATTTGGTTGGGGCCCTGAAGCCATGAGCAGTTCCTGGGGCAGTTGGCAGTTGGGATTCCCCTGGTCGCCCAAGGAAGAAATCGGGGTGAGCAGCGAACCTGAATAACTCGTGTCTCCTGTCAGTCCGGTGATCCAGCTCAGGGCCAGATCAATCGCCCCCGTGTCGTTTCCCACATTGTTCGCATCCTTCACATAAAACTCGGACGCACCGTTCACCACTATGTTTCCGCTTGCGGTCGTATCATACAGGGCCATCCACACGGCCAGTTGCAGCGCGGCCAGGTTTTGGACCGACCCGCTGATTCCGCTGCTCGCGGACGCATTGCCGTAATGGTAAAAGAGGTAAGCCGCATTCTGAATCGCCAGACTCCCGTTGTTCCATAGGGGATCAATCCCGGTCAGGCCGGCAAAGTAGCTCGCGGGCGAGTTATATTCGTACGTTCTGCCCTCGTACAGGCTGCCCTCAAAATCAGTGCACACGGTCAGATAAGTCTGGGGCATGCCGCTATTATCCGGGTAACTCGCATTGTTGGGTTGCGAAATCTGAATGCCGCCCGCGTAAACGCTGCTGCCCGCGCCATTGAAGCTGACATTGAACATCTGCAAATCCTGGGTTCCCCCGACCGTATAATATACGGAGGCGTTCGCCGTCAGTCCCCAGCCGGTCATCAGCGCCAGCGCCGAAAATCCAATTGCTCCAGTTTTCATACCGTGTCTTTAGTAGTTTGATCCACAACCCTGCCTTTCAATGTGTCTACCATAAGTTAAAACGGTGTATGTTTTCAAGCCAATAAAGGGGACATGTTACTTCACTTTTGGGACCGCAGCCGAAAGAGAAAGCAGAGTCATCTCCAGGCGGGCGACCTAGTGCGGTTCCGGTCTCTGGCAGGTGAATGGTTTCTTTGGCGCTTGCCGGAAATGCCACCCGCGTCCCAAAAGCGTAAAAAGATGTCCCATTCTGGCCTAGATGCGGCAGGCCGGTTGATGGCAAACTCTCAAACTGGAAAAGGGGGATGGCCGTGAGGCGGCGGGGTGAAATATTCAAACTCGCAATTACCACGTGACGTCCCAAAAGCGAGTAAACATGTCTCCTTAGGCGATAGTATCTGAAACTCGCCTGTGAGAAAGTAAACATGAAAGGGGCTGGGCGAATACCGCCGGCTTGAAAGAAAAAAGAAGAAATAAACCAAGGACCAAATTATGAAAAAATATACAAAACAACTTACAATCGCAGCAGCGGTGGCCGCGATCGCCGTGTCGGCACCAGTAAGCCAAGGGGCAGTGACCATTGCGCAATCTCTGACGGGCCAGAATTTGATTCAGACGGCACCGCTGCCGGGAGGGGCCATAGATGGAACGGTGTCAACTTGGGTGCTCAGCGGCTTCAATGCGGCTGGATTAACCTTTGTTTTTCAAATCGTGAATGCGGTGGGAGCGCCGGATTCGATTTCAATTGGCACATTTACGACGTTTCCGAGCGCGGTAATTGTGAGCACGGGCACAGCGGCCACTTCCGCCTTCTTTGGTGGCCCGGCCTTTGGTGTGGCGGGCGTCCAGAATTTCAATTATACTGGAGATACACCCGGCGGGGCAGCGACGTTTACCACGCCCACGGGCCAGTTCTTGGGGAAAGGTGATGCAAGTTATTTGCTGTATATCCAGACCGATGTAACCACTATCGGCGCTGGCACGGGCTTGGAGCAGGATAACTTCCAGGCGCTAGGCGCCACGTTGGCGCCCATTCCTGAACCGACGACGATCTTGGCTGGAGCTCTGATGCTGCTGCCGCTCGGTATCGGTGCCATGCGTTCACTGCGTAAGGATCGCACGGTATAATTCGTAACGTTCAATTCTTCTTTTTGCAGGCCGGTCGCAAGACCGGCCTGTTTCTTTTCGGCCCATGCCGGAGCCCAGACCAATCCGGTTTACGCCGGCAAGCCGTGTCACGGGGAAGCTCAAGACCGGGCCACTCACACTGCCAACGACGGCCGGTTACCAACCGGGAGTGGAGGTCTATCATGTCTGGGAGACGCTGGATCATCTGGCGGAGATCCACCTGCTGGCGGCGGACCATGTCATGACGGTGAAGATTGAAAAGGCGGGCGGGATGAACTTGGATTATTTTTTTGTTCACCAAACTTCCTTGAGGGAAACCATATACGGCGGACCGGACCGCTGGAGTGAACGGTATCTCGGGGCGATGGCGGGCCATGCCTGAATCCCAAGGCACTGCGCTTTTTCCGGGCCGAACGCTTCGGGCTTCGCTTGACACCGCCACACGCAAGCCTCATTTTCTTGTGATGGTTGTTAATGACATCATTAAATGAGCGCATCACACAATTTATTCGCCGCGTTGCAGACGTTTGACCTGGGCAACGGGAAACGTGGAAAATTCCACTCCCTGCCCGCCTTGGAAAAGGCCGGCGTGGGCCCGGTTTCCCGGCTGCCGGTCTCCATCCGGCTGGTCTTGGAGTCCGTGCTGCGCAACTGCGACGGGAAGAAGGTGACGGAGGCCAACGTGCGCGAGCTGGCGAATTGGCAGCCCACGGAAACGCGCACGGCGGAAATCCCCTTCGTGGTGGCCCGCATCGTCTTGCAGGACTTTACGGGGGTGCCGTTGCTGGTGGATTTGGCGGCAATGCGCAGCGCGGTGGCCAAGCTCGGGAAGAACCCGAAGCTCATCGAACCCTTGGTGCCGGTGGATTTGGTGGTGGACCACTCGGTCCAGGTGGATTTCGCGGGCACGCCCGACTCCCTGGCGCGGAATCTGGACTTGGAATTCACCCGGAACCGCGAGCGTTACCAGTTTTTGAAATGGGGCATGCAGGCATTCGACACCTTCAAGGTGGTGCCGCCGGGAATCGGCATCGTTCACCAGGTGAATCTTGAGTATCTGGCCAAGGGCGTGTTGGAAGCCGATGGGATTTATTATCCCGACACGCTGGTGGGAACGGATTCGCATACCACCATGATCAACGGCCTGGGCATCGTGGGATGGGGTGTTGGCGGCATCGAGGCCGAGGCCGGCATGCTCGGCCAGCCGGTTTATTTTTTGACCCCCGATGTCGTCGGCGTGTATCTGACCGGCTCCATCCGCGAAGGTGTCACGGCCACGGATGTGGCGCTGACGGTGACGCAACTGCTGCGCAAGGCGAAGGTGGTGGGCAAGTTCGTGGAGTTTTTCGGCCCGGGCGCGGCGGCGCTGCCGATTGTGGATCGGGCGACCATCGCCAATATGGCGCCGGAGTATGGTGCGACGATGGGCTTCTTCCCGATTGACGCCGAGTGCGTGAAGTATCTTCGCGCCACCGGCCGCACCGACGAAGCGGTGATCGCGTACCAGAACTATTACCAGGCGCAGGGATTGTGGGGCATTCCGAAGAAGGGGGACATTGCCTATTCGCAGGAATTGGAGCTGGATTTGGGCACCGTGCTGCCGAGCGTGGCCGGCCCAAAACGTCCCCAGGACCGTATTGAATTGCCCAAGCTGAAGAATGAATTCACGGCGGCATTTTCAAAGCCCGTCACCGAAAACGGGTTTGGCATGAAGGCCGAGGACTTGGGCCGCACCCGGGCGGACGTGGTGATGAATGGCCGGGGCAAGATCTCCATCGGCCATGGGTCGGTATTGATCGCGGCCATCACGAGCTGCACCAACACGAGCAATCCGAGCGTGATGTTGGCCGCCGGCCTGCTGGCGAAAAAAGCCGTGGAACGAGGGCTCAGGGTCAATGCCTCCGTCAAGGCATCGCTGGCGCCCGGTTCGCGGGTGGTGAGTGATTATCTGGACAAGACCGGGCTGCAATCCTATTTGGACAAGCTGGGTTTCAACTTGGTGGGTTACGGATGCACGACGTGCATCGGCAATTCCGGGCCGCTGGCGGCGCCGATCGAGGATGCGGTGGTGAAGAACAATCTCGTGGCCGCGGCCGTGCTTTCGGGCAACCGTAATTTCGAGGCGCGCGTGCATCAGAACATCAAGGCGAACTTTTTGATGTCGCCGCCGCTGGTGGTGGCCTTCGCGCTGGCCGGGCGGGTGGACATTGACCTGGCCAACGACGCGCTGGGGACGGGCAAGGACGGCAAGCCGGTGCATTTGCGCGACATCTGGCCGAGCCTGCGCGAGGTGCGCGAACTGATGGAGGTGGCGTTGCAGCCGGAAGTCTTCCGGAAGCTTTACAAGGATTTTGCGGCACAGAATCCGAAATGGAACGAGATTCCGTCGAGCACGGGGGACGTGTACGAATGGGACCGCCAGTCCACCTACATTCAGGAGCCACCGTTCTTTGAGAACTTCTCCTTGAAGGCGGACGGGATCAAACCCATCAACGGGGCCCGGGCGCTGGCGATTTTTGGCGACAGCGTGACGACCGATCACATTTCGCCCGCCGGCTCCATCAAGAAGACTTCGCCGGCGGGGAAGTACCTGATTGCAAACGGAGTGACGCCGGAGAACTTCAACAGTTACGGTTCGCGCCGGGGGAACGACCGGGTGATGACGCGCGGAACCTTTGCGAATGTGCGGATCAAGAACCTGATGCTGGCGGGCCAGGAGGGCGGCGACACGATCTTGCAGCCGGAGGGACGGAAGCTGTCCATTTACGACGCTTCCCTGGAATACCAGAAGCGCGGCACGCCGTTGATTGTGCTGGCGGGACAGGAATATGGCACGGGCTCATCGCGCGACTGGGCGGCCAAGGGCACGAACCTGCTGGGCGTCAAGGCGGTGGTGGCGCAGAGCTTCGAGCGGATTCATCGCAGCAATCTGGTCGGCATGGGCGTGTTGCCGTTGCAGTTCAAGGAGGGTACGTCGGCGTTCAGCCTCAAGCTGGATGGCACGGAGACCTTCGACATCGTGGGCTTGGACGAGAACCTCCGCCCGCAACAGGATCTGACGCTTAAAATCACGCGCAAGGACGGCACGGTGGAAAATGTGCCGGTGCGCTGCCGCATTGATACGCCCATCGAAATTGATTATTATCAGCACGGCGGCATTCTCCCCTTCGTGTTGCGTCAATTGGTGGCGAAGGTCTGAGCGCGGCGCCGGGATTCCATTCAACGTGAACAAAGCAAATTTCAATGCGCCGGCTGCGCGGCCGGCGCCCCGCAGTCGTCTGCCGAAGGTCGGGCTGCCGGAGCGGGTCATCACGGCGTGCAGCCGGGAAGAACCGGCGGACAAGGTGCTGCGCGAGCAGATCAAGGCCGAACGCAATATTTTGCCGGGCGATGCCCGGGCGGTCTCACAGACCGTTTTCAGCTATTTCCGCTGGCGGGGGTGGCTGGATTTGGCGACGCCGTTAACCTTGCAAATCCGCAAGGCGCGGGAACTGGCCCAGAATTTCCGCGAGACTCCGGAGTCGTTTTCGGACGCCAGCCTCATCCAGCGCGTGGCGCCAGAGTGGCTGGCGGGCGAAATGGAGATCACGGCCGCTTGGGCGCGGGCGATCCAAGCCGAACCGAAGCTGTGGCTGCGCGCGAACCCGGGGCAGGGGATGGCCCTGGTGGAGAAGCTGGGCGCGGCGAAGCTGGAGAAGACCCTGCTGCCGGACGCCGTGCATTACAAGGGCGAGGAGGATTTGTTCAAGCGCGATGAATTTCATGCGGGCGAATTTGAGATTCAGGATATCGCGTCGCAGGCGGTCGGCTGGCTGTGTGCGCCGGAAGCGGGCCAGACGTGGTGGGACGCGTGCGCGGGGGAAGGCGGCAAGCTGCTGCATCTGTCGGCGTTGATGGCCAACAAGGGGCTCATCTGGGCGAGCGACCGCGCCGAATGGCGGTTGAAGAACCTGAAGCGACGGGCCGCGCGCGCCCGGGCGTTCAACTTTCGGGCCGTGCCGTGGGCTGGCGGCGCCAAGCTGCCGACGAAAACCAAATTCGACGGCGTGCTGCTGGACGCGCCCTGCAGCGGCGTGGGGACGTGGCAGCGCAATCCGCATGCGCGTTGGACCGTGACGCCGCAGGACGTGCAGGAGCTCGCCGCCCTCCAAAAGGACTTGCTCGCCAAGGTCGCTTCGGCCGTGAAACCCGGCGGCAAATTGATCTACTCGGTCTGCACCCTCACGCGTTCGGAGACCCAGGCGGTGGTGGCGGATTTTAATTTGAAGTTCGCGGCGGATTTTGAGCCGATGGAATTGCCGGGCCAGGGACCGTTGCTGCCAACTCCAGCCATGACTATCTGGCCGCAGGATTTGGGAGGCAACGGGATGTTTATTGCCGGCTGGCGGCGGAAGCAGTGATTTTTTTTGAGCCTGAAGCAATGAAGGTTTGAATTTAGGCGGGGAAAAACGCAGAATCAGTCAACCCCTGATTCTCATGATCGAACTCAAAGTCCACTGCGATTGCGGTCAGAAGTACAAGTTCGACGTGGAGCCGGTCAACGGCCGGATGCCCTTCACGGTGGCTTGTCCCATCTGTCAGCGGGATGGGACCGCCAAGGCGAACGAAATGCTGCAACAGATGTCCGTGTTCCGGCCGGTGGCGGACGCGCCTGCGGCGGGGCCGGCACCGGCCGTTCCGCCGCCCATCCCCGTATTGCCCGCAGCCCCGCTGCCGACTCGGGCGGCGACCGGGCGATTGCGACTGGACGTATCTGCGGCCGTCGCCCCCCGGTCCGCCCCCGCATCGCCCCCGCTGGCCACGGCGATGGCGGTGACTTTGCCGCCGACCAGCGGCCGGCCGCGGGCCGCGCTGGGGAACGCGGTGGAAGCCAAGACGCAATCGAGTTTTGGCATGGGCATACTGGGGGCCGCCATTGGCGCGCTGGTTGGCTCGATCCTCTACTTTCTGATCTTTCGTGAAACGGCGCTCCATGGATCGGGGTTCCGCAGTCTTCTGGCGCTGGGAGTGGGCGGATTGGCGGGTTGGGGCGCGAACTTATTGGGCAAAGGCGAGGGCAGCAAGGAACTGGGCGGACTGGCGGTCGTGTTCACGGTGGTGGGCGTGTTGGCGGCGCAATACTTCGTTTTGCTGGGAATTTGGAACACGGCGCTTTACGGGGTATACACCGAGAGCGTGGCCGAAGCCAAGCAGGTCGTCAAAGCGATACCCACCGGCTCCGACGCGGAGATTCGGAAGTATCTGGCCGACCAAACGGCCGAGGACAGCGATGTGGTGAAACCTGGTTCGGTAAGCGATGATGACGTAAAGCATTTCCGCGAACGAGAACTGCCTCAGTATCAAGATCTTGCAAGCGGCAAGATCACGCGGGACCAGTACATGGCTGGGAACGATCCTGAAAAGGCCAAGAAATTTGAGAACCACGAGGGGGACACGTTCAAGGGCTTATTTGTCATGATTGCCTTCAACATGTACGGAGTGGCTTCGCTGGTTTTCGGCGGCGGGCTGGCTTACAAGTTGAGCGCCAACGCGTAGCAGGCTCCTCAGTCCGCCGGCTTGACAACGGCCACGACCAGCGCCTCCGGCTTCAAATACTTCTGTGCCACGGCGCGCGTTTGTTCCAAGGTCACCGCTTCGTATTTGGCGTCATCGAGTTCCGAGGATTGGAAGCCGAGGCCGTACAGCTCATCCAGCGCCGTGGTGAGGGCGAGGCTGCCGAGGTCGGCGCGGGCGATCTTCTTCTGGCCGATGATCTTGGCTTTGGCGCGCTGCAATTCTTCGGCGGTGAGGCCTTCGGTGCGGAGGAGTTCGGCTTCTTTGAGCAATTCCTTTTCAACGAGCTCGGCCTTGGCGGGCTCGGTGCCGGTGTAAAATGCGAAGTAGCCCGGAATCAATCCTGTAAAGCTCTGGGCACCAACATAGTATGCGAGCCCCAGCTCTTCGCGAATGCGCAAAAAGAGGCGCGAGCCAAGGTCGCTGCAACATTCCTGGACGAGATCAAGGGCGAAGCGGTCATCGCTGGCCAAGGTGGTGCCGGGGTAGCCCAGGACCAGGACGGCCTGTTTTTTGTCGCGGGTTTCGGTGACGCGCCGGGGCGTCGCGGGCGGGGAGCCGGCGGCGGAAATCCGCATGCCCGCACCAGGTTTCCACTTGCCAAAGAATTTTTCGACTGCCGCTTTTGCCTCGGCCGTTTTGACGTCGCCGAAGATGGCGAGCACGCAGTTATTGGGGACGGCGAGCCGTTGGTGGAAGGATTTGATGCCGGCGACCGAGATGGTGGCGACGGTTTCCTCGGTGCCGAGGGAATCGAGACCATAGCCGGCGCTGCCAAAGAGGGTGCGGCGCATGGCCAGGCTGGCACTTTTGAGCAAATCATCCTTGCGGGAGCGAATGCCGGCGGCTTGGATCTCCTTTTCGCGCTCCAGCTCTTCGGCGGGGAATATGGGATGGAGGACAACATCGGCGAGCAATTCGAGGCCGAGGTTGAAATCCGAAGTAAGAACCTCGGCATTGACGCCAAAGCTGTTGTTGCCGCCGTAGCTGTCAATCTGGCCGCCGACGGATTCGATTTCGGTCGCGATTTTTTCGGCGGAGCGGGTGGCGGTGCCCTTGAGGAGCATCTTGGCCAGCAGCATGGTGGTGCCGTTGCTGGCCGAGGTCTCGGCCAGGACCCCGCCTTGGAACAAGGCGCGGAACTCGACGAACGGCAGACGGTGATCCTCCTTCACGAGGAGTTTCAAGCCGTTGGACAACTCGATCTTCTGGATGGGATGATCCACCTCGCTCTCGACATCGGCCTTGGCCTTGGGGGCGCAGCCGGGAGGCAGGAGGGCGTAAAGGGTGCAGTTCTCGGGCGTGAGGTAATGGCGGGTGACGCGCTGGACATCGGCGATGGTGACCTGCTTGACGGCGGCGAGGTAACGCTCGGAGAAATTGAGATCGTTGGCGGAGAGCCAGTTGGAGCCGAGGTTTTGGGCCTGGCCCTCCATGGTTTTGCGGGCGGAGAGGGTGGCGGCGATGAATTGCTTCACCGCCTTTTGCAATTCGTTGGCCGAGATGGACAGGGATTTGACCTTTTCGATTTCAGCCAGGATGGCGTCGCGCGCGGGCTCAAATTGACTGCCGTCCACCATGGCGCTGACGCCAAAGAGGCCGGGCAAGCCAGGGCTGTAGGTCCAGGCATCCACATGGTGCACGAGCCCCTGCTTTTCACGGACCTGCTGGAAGAGGCGGGAGCTGCGCCCGCTGCCGAGCAAGACGGAAATCACATCCAGGACGGGAATATCGGCGTGGCGGAGTTCGGGAATATGCCAGGCAAAATGGACGTGGCCGAGCTCGACGGGCGATTCCTCGATGATTTCGCGGAAGGCGGTTTGTCTGGGTTCCAAGGGCAGGACGACCGGCGGCATTGCGCGGGACTTGCTGGCGGCGTAGGCGGTTTTGATCTGGGAGACGACGTCCTGGTTCTTGACGTCGCCGGCGATGACGAAGAAGACGTTGTTGGGCGCGTATTTTTCCGAATAATAGCCGCGGATGTCGTCGGGCTTCACCTCGTTGAAAATGTCCGGATAACCGATGATGGTGAAGCGGTAGGGGCTCTTGGTGTAGGCCACTTCAAAGAGGCGGCGGCTGGCGCGCCGGCCGGGGTCATCCTGGCACATGTCCATTTCGCGGCGGATGACGTCCATTTCCTTGGCGAGTTCATCCGGCGGCAGGGTGGCGTGCTGCATGATGTCGCACAGGATGTCGATGGCCTTGGCGGTGCCGGTGTTGGGCACGTCAATGTGAAAGACGGTGCGGTCGAAGCTGGTGTAGGCGTTCATGTAACCGCCCGCCTCCTGGACTTCCTGGTCAATGCGGCTGCCGGGGCGGGTGGTGGTGCCCTTGAAGAGCATGTGTTCGAGGACGTGGGAGAGGCCGGCGCCGAGCCATTTGCCCTCATGAATGCTGCCGGTGGCGCACCAGGCCTGGGCGGAGACGACGGGCGCGCAATGGTCTTCGCGCACGATGATGGTCAGGCCGTTATCGAGCGTCGTGAGGGTGACACCGGCGGGGATGGCGGGGATGGCGTTGGAAATTTCTTTGGACATTTAAAATTATTGAGAGAAAAGGTAACCGGAAACGGGCCGGGGGCAAATGAATTTGGCGGGCTGCCGGCCGCGAGCGCTTGAGCACCGTTGCCCGCTCGCGAGCGGCATGGCGCTTCGCTTCTCGCGGCAGTTCATGACGTCCCTGGCAATTGCAACGCGCCCGGCAAGTCCGTTCGCGTCATGGACTGCGCCGGCAAAGCGTAGCGGCGACGGCGCTTTCGCACGCACGAGCCGCGAGCTTTTGTGGACCGGTGTCCGAGCGAAAGCGGCGTGGCGCTCCGCTTCCCGCCGCAGTCCATGACGCTCCGCGCAGTTCCGGCAACCCCGGCAATTTCGTTCGCGTCTTGGAATGCGCTGGCAACCCGAATCCACAGCAGTTGTTCCCCGTTGCCGGGATCGTTTGGCGGCGTGCCCGGGACGGGCGGGCGGGCCCCAAAGGTTTTTGGGGTTGACGAGGCTTGACGATGCAGGGTTTTGCTGGGGTTTTCGCAGATTTTTGCGATCGAAATTGAGGGCTTTTTGGGGGTGCAGCGGAAATGCTTTAAACCACAGATGCACACAGATTAACACAGATAATAAGACCTTTTGGGCGACCAACGAAGTGCCAGGCCAAATGGTTTTCACCACGCCGGGACGGATGCCACTGGCAACGCCTCTTAAAATCTGTGTCCATCTGTGTTCATCTGTGGTGGGTTTAACAAAACCCTTTGTTTATTAGGGTTTGCTCGCACGATGGACGGCCACTGTCAGCAAAACTGTCAGTCACGGGGCGGATGGTAAAACAATTCGCCACAACTGGCTAGAACTTGCTGAAACTCGCCACTACTGGCGTTCGCAAACGTCGTGGATAACGGACTGAAATTTCGATTCAGAGAATCATCTATGAAATCGAAATACACCTTGTTCCGGCGCGGCGAAATGTTCTACATGCAGGACAGCGCCACCGGCAGACAGACCAGTCTCCGCACCAAAGACGAAACCGAGGCCAAGAGCCTGCTAGAAGCCCGCAACGCGGCGCAGCGCCAGCCCGTGCTAAACTTGCACCTGGCCCGCGCCTACCTCACGGCCAGCGACCCGGCCTTTGTGGAACGCACCTGGCAGACCGTCATGGAGCAAATGCAATCACGCGGCAAGGACAGCAGCCGCGAACGTTACGCCAGCGTGTTCAAGTCGGAATCCTTCAACGGACTTCGCAACAAGAAATTGCTGGAAACCACCACGGACGATTTTTTTGCCGTGTTCAAAGACAACAAGGTTGCCATTAACGAGTTTTTGAAACGGCTGCATAATTTCGCCCTTCACCTTGGCTGGATTGCCATTCCCATCGTCGCCCCGTATCTCTGGCCCAAATACGAAGCCAAGGCCCGGCGCGGCATCACGCGGGAGGAACAAGAAACCATCCTTGCCCGCGAGAAAAACGCCGAGTGGAAATTGTTCTTGGAATTGCTTTGGGAAACCGGCGCGGCGCAGAGCGACGCCGCGAACATGACCGCCGAGGATGTTGACTGGCAAAGCCGCACCATCACCTATTTTCGGATGAAAACCGGCTCGCGAGCGCAATTCACGATCAGCAAGGCGCTGGAAAAGGTGTTGCAGGAGTTGCCGACCACCGGCCCGCTTTTCCCGAAGCTGTCCACCTTCACGGCCAACGACCGGGCCAGCCGGTTCCGCCGCCGTTGCCACAAGGCAGGCGTGTTTGGCGTCACCCTGCATTGTTTCCGCTATGCTTGGGCCGAACGTGCCAAAATGGTGGGAATGCCGGAACGGTTCGCACAGGCCGCGCTTGGACACAACAGCAGCGCGATTCACCGCGCCTATGCCAAGCGGGCCGAGATCATTGTCCCGTCCCTGGAGGAATACGAGAGGAAGTTTGCGACCGCGAACACCGCGCCAGCGCCGCAGACGGCGGCAGTAGCTTGATGCCGGAGCACAGAAACGCGGCTGAATCGTTCAGAATTCAGCCGCGTTTCGCTGTTGGGGACTCTCGCGTCCCCAAACCCAGCGCCGAGAGGGCCAGCCCTCTCGACTCCGTTGCCGCTCGCGCTGGCCTTATCGCTGACGCGCAGCTTTCCGCGAGGCGGAAAGAATACTGTGTTAAAAAGGGTGCAGCTTAATCAACTCGCCACATGAAATGTCATCATGCCGATGTCTGGACCTGCAAGTGGCCCGGTCATAGTTCCGCGATAAATAGCAGTATCCTAAAATTAGGATCAGGATGGCGGGTCTTAAGAAGATTGGCCTTTTTCACCGTATATCCCACGTTCTTCAGTAAACCGGGGTAGTTGTGAATGTACATATAATTTCTGAAGGCAACGCTGGGCTGGTCGCTCGTTGAAAATGCGTAAGGCTTCCCAGTCTGCCAACTTATGCCGCACTGTTCGGCCCCAACGATATACTTAAATCCTGCTTTGGCGCATTTCTCATAAAACTCTCTAACGCAAGCCTCCGGCAAACACACGAGTGTTCGCATGTGGAAGCAGAGAGCATTGTCCCACGATTTTGACCCCATGTAGTCAAATATATTACCAGCGACAAATGACAGGTTTGGGAGGTTGAAGAACCGCTCGTTATAAACTTTGGTCAGCACTGATCTGTCTATTCCATAAAAGTGGGTGTTCGTGAGCTTTTCCGCGAGTTGACCATCCACATATCCATAAGACACGCCGAAGTCCAATACCTCTTTGATATCGGCTTGGCAAATGCAGCTTTCCAGCATGGGAATGACCGAAGCGTATAGTTGATGCGATTCTGTTTTTTGGGTATCCCAAGACCCTTCCAATAACTGTTTTCTGTAATGTTCGGCGTTGCCCAATTCGTCATACTCTGAACTGTACCCAAATCCTGAATCGAAGGCGACTGCCTCTGCTCCTTTCCCGGCAAACTCGGAGTATTGCCGGGTAAGCTGATAAGCCCGGTCAACATTCTCTAAATGCGTCACTACCTTTTTGGCGAATCTAAGGCCCTGTCTTGCACCTGGAATCATGAGCGAACGGGCGACAATTTGCCTTACTTGATAATTGAGCATATCTGCACGGCTGGGGTGCATTGTGATGTCTTCCAGATTGGTCATATTGCTCCTATCGCATTAATGCCGGAAACCGTTTTACAGAGGGATTCAGCCTTGACTCGGGGCTTGCACTCGCCCTGATATAGCATCCCTGCGCGTAATTCTGTCAAGGATAATCTATTGCATGTTGCAAGCTTGCGCTATGTGCGTATCAATCATTCGCAAATGCTTGCGCGGATGGCCATGCCGCTGGCTAAGTCTGGTTAGCCGCCATTCGCCGAGGTGAAGCTAGTGCGAATTAAAAGGCCGTTCTGCGAACCGTTCACAGAACGGCCTTTTTTTGCGTTTTGTTTTTGCCAGTGCGTGTTGATGGCAGTGGTCATTTTCACCAGCCAGGCACGATCTTTGGCCGTTTCTAAAAGGTCCGCCGTGGCAAAATACTTGCTGCCGTTGGCCGAGGGATTGCCCAGCGGCTTTAGCAGGCGGGAATGAATCAGCGCCGGGATGTCATGCGACTGGCAGTTGAGCAGCCAACCGGCTTGCTCCGCCGTGAGGCGGACGGGCAGTTGGCCCACAAGCGACAGGAACCGATGCTGATCGTCTTTCATACGCAACACCAGTCGCATCCGCGCCAAAAAGCGAACACGAAATAATTTGCCACACGGGAAGGCGAGGCTTTAGCCTTGCCGGGAGCAAATGGAACAGGTCATCAAACTTGTGAAAACCTACCGGCTGACGGTAGGACTGGCGGAACGGCTCCGGCTGGCGGAAGAAATCTTCCGCCTGATTGAGCCGGATTTGCGTTTTTTTGTATTCAACGCCATCCAACCGCCCGCCGCCCAGGACGTGTTGCAGGAGGTTCTGAAAAGCATCACCACCAGCCTGAAAAAGTTTCAAGGCCAAACGGACAAGGAATTTTGGGCCTGGTGCTACCGGATTGCCCGCAACCGGCTGAATGACCATTTCCGCGAAAAAGCCAGTGATCGCTTGCAGCCCATGCCCCCGGAAGACCTTTGGCAGTTGGTTGAATCATCGGCGCAGGCGTCGCCGCTGTCGGCGGCGGACAAGCATGATCTTGAATACGCGATGAAATTGCTGACCAGTTCAAAACCGGAATGTTACGATTACCTATGGAAACATTTTGTCTTTGGGCTGAATTACGCCGAGATTGCCGAGGAACGAAACCTGAATTACGATAACGTGAGAATGAAAATCGGGCGCTGTTTGGACGAAGCCAAATCGCTCGTTGCCTGACCATGCCAAACCAAAAGACAAACGCCGAAGCCGCGCTTCAAAAATTGGGGCAGCGCATCCGCTCAGGCTGGTCAAAGCAGCACCCCATCGCCGAGCAGAGCCTCGACACGGTGCGAACCACCGTGCGCCAGGATTGGGAACAGGAGCAGCAGGCCAAGCGCACAAAGAAGCCTACCGCACCGACCAAGACCCGCCACCGCAAGCCGGACGAGCCTGACATGGGCAGGTGAAAAAGTCCGGCATCATTTGCGATGCCGGAAGGCCGAGAAGATTTTGGCGCAGGCGGTAAGAAGTTGTGCCAGCGCGTTAATCAGCAGTATGAAATCAATCGTTGTCATGGTTTTCCTCCATTTTGGCCCGCCTTGATTGGCGTGACGTGAACAGGGGAAAAGCCAAGGGAAAGCAGAGCGGGAAGGGCCGTATCACGCCGACGGGTCGGGGCGAAGCTGCACAAAAGCAGTGCGGAAGCAAGCAGCCTTGGACGCTTTAGCGATTTGGCTATGGCTGTTTCATGGGCACGCCAGGGGCGGCGAGGGGGAAAAGCTGATATTGATTTCAAGACACCCGGCGTTGATTGCGCTGGCTACTCTTTCGCCGCAGCTTTGTCGAGATAATCGGCCCACCATTGCATCATCTTCCGGCGTTCCGGCAGGTATTGCGCATGGTTGGACGTCGCTGACGCCCCTGATTTCCTTCATCGGCGGCGTGCAGATGGTGTTCCTAGGCGTAATCGCGGAGTATTTGTGGCGGACAAGTGGCGATGTAAAATGCCGCTATTACGGCATGGACATTGTCCACGAGAAGAAAAAAAACTAGTTGCTTCCTTCGCTAGTGCTTGTGGCACAATTAGCCAACGGTTCGGTGGAAATATCCACCAGTTTCCTAGTCCAATCCCTGCGCTGTTGTTCTGTTGCAGTCAGCCGCAACCACAAATATTGCAAGCCGGTGTACCAATGCAGACTTTTAACAGATGGTTGTAGTTGAAGGCTAATCTGGCAGCCGCTGCGATCCACAGGAACAGCTTTGTTAGGCCCGCCGTTATTGCACTGCGCCGTGTGCCATATCAGTTCGTCCTGATACATTGAATCACTTAATGGCCCGGAAGAAAAAATAATCCATTGGTGACTTGTGCCGTAGACCTCTTGCAACATCATTTCATATTGATTTTTATGAAAACGATCACGGAAATAATTACGGTCCTTTTCCATAAATAGAAAGCTGGCATTCTGCATTAACTTGTTGTCACGCATATGCTCCATAACACTATGTTCAAAGGCACCTTGTGTTTGCCAATACGCATAGTCTTTAGATAGCGTGAGAAGTGAGAGGGCGGCCAGACCCATTAAGATATGCCTGCGCAATGTCTTGCGTTGGACAAAATATCCTACGACAGATACGAAAATAGTCCCAACTAAGAATCCAACCGGCGTCAAATGGCGCATTGTAAAGCCGAAGGTGCTTGCATGGCGTTGCGCCACAGTGAAAGGTGAAGCAATTGCTCCTAATACGATTAGTAGGAAACATATATGCAACAGATGCATGCGTGCCGATTTGTCGATTATGCAGCGCTGGTAAAAAATGACGCCATATGCGATTAGCGCCAGCCATAATGCAAGGTTAACGTCGTGATGCCATCTGTAAGTAGCCAAGTTCACAATATTAAAATCGAGCGCCGAGGCATAATAAATATGGTAGCTTTGAAGCAAAGCAAGCGGGGAAATATTGATATCGCGAGAATTGGAATAAGCGCCGTGTGCTGGCATGAACAGGCACATGACGCCAATATAGGCAATGGCCACGAGTGGAAAATCCGCATAGCGCTTGTAATAAATATACAGGCTGCCAGCGATTTTCCTATGTTCAGAAAATTTCCGCGCCCACACGATAAACGGCACGATGAGTCCTGCAATTACATATGCCTCGCTAACATAGCTTGCAATAAGCATTATGTGCGCCAATATACGCCAGACCAGTCTATTTTTTTGATTAGGTGCGCATGAGTTCTCAAGCAATAATAAAATACCCATTATAAAAAATGGTAGGGCTTCTATATAAAACAAAGCCGTGGAAGCTAGGTGCACCTGATAAGCGGGGTAGGAAACACCAAGCAATACCGCTATCAGGCTCTCAAATGGCGTGAAGAAACTGTGGCGCAGCAGCAGTATGTAGTAAAGCAACCCAGACACGGTTATAGCTATTACAGCGACTATATGAAAACCGGTAACCGTACCGAAATATTTACCAAGCCACAAATAGATCTCACCCAGAATAATCCTGCCATTTTGATTCCATGCCTCCAGTAGATCTTCGTAATGTTCTTCCTTTATTGCTATATGGTAAATCCAGCCATCCCAGTATGGCAGGTCATTAGTGAGCAACAGCAAATGCGCACATAGCGTGTATGCGATTATAACGGAGAAGGCTGGATAATTTTTCAGTAGAAACTGGTGCATTTACATAATGTGCTAAAAGCCAAGCCCGATACGATAATTTAGGCCTGCCAGACGGCATGTCCTATTATTGTCGTTGTATCAAGATGTTTATTCATTGCAATAAATTTTGCACCGAGTAAAGTCTGCGTGGTGGGTTTTGGAGCCTTTGGTGAGGTGCGAAACCCAAACTGCAAGCCCCATCACCCTCCGGTAGCGACAGCCAGGGTTTTGAAGATCTGATAGTGCTGGCTACTTTTTCGTCGCAGCCTTGTCGAGATAATCGGCCCACCATTGCATCATCTTCCGGCGCTCCGGCAGATATTGCGCATGGTTGTAGGCGGCGCGGACCCTATCGCGCTCCATGTGAGCGAGTTGTCGTTCGATAACGTCCGGGGGAAATCCGTTCTCGTTCAAAATTGTGCTTGCCGTAGAGCGAAAGCCGTGCCCCGTCGCCTTCGAGTGATACCCCATACGATAAAGGGCATATATCATCGTGTTTTCGGACATGCAACTCAAAGGCTTGTGCATGTTTTGAAAAATGAAATCGCCGTTTCCATTATGTTGCTGTAATTCCCTCAAAACCGAGACTGCCTGTTTTGACAGGGGGACTATGTGAGGATCACGCATTTTCATACGCTCTGCGGGAATGCGCCATTCTGATGCGTCGAAGTCAATTTCCCGCCAGACAGCGGCCCGTAACTCTGTCGTGCGAACAAAAGTAAGCAGTAGGAGTTTGAGCGCCAACCTAGTTTGTATTTTCCCGTCATACACTTCCAATTTTTTAAGATACTCTGGCAACTCATCAGCCTTAAGATATGACCGATTTTTCCTTACCGGCGCTTTTAGCGCTCCATGCAGGTCAGGCACGGGGTTCCGTTCGGCCCGCCCGGTCGCAATCGCATACATGAAAATCTGGCCGCACGTTTGTTTTAGTCTGTGAACCAAATCGAGAGCACCACTCTTCTCCACAACACGCAAGACGGACAGGATTTCTGGCGCTTTTATGTCAGTGACCGGTCTATCGCCAAGCAACGGGAAAACATGCGTTTCTAATCGCCCAATCATTTTTGCACGATAATTAGTTACCCACTCATGCTTATGCTGCTCATACCATTCGCGGGCAATCGTTTCAAAACTGTTCTCTTCTTTGAGGATTGCCAGTCGCTTGGCCTCTTTCCTTTTCTCGGCGGGGTCATTACCCGCCGCCAGCGCTTTTCGCGCTTCTGTCCGCCTTTCCCTTGCCTCGGCAATGCCAATGTCAGGATACACACCCAAGGCCAGTATTCTTTCCCGTCCAACAAAGCGGTATTTAAGCCGCCAATACTTACTGCCATTGGGATGCACCAAAACGAACATCCCTTCACCATCTGTCAGTTTATAGGGCTTGCCTTTCGGCTTGGCGTTGCGAATCTTCGCATCAGAAAGAGGCATGGGGATACATCCATCTCTGGTTGGTGATACATGCCCTAAATTGTATCCCCAATTAAGGCGAATGTCAACGATCCCACGCGGCCACTCGCGGCCAATAAAGTATCTTGTGATTGGCTTTCAGCCTATTTCCAACGGCCTCCGATGGCCGTTAACGGACGGTAGCGTCCAATTAGGGTGGTGCCCGCGGCCGCACCAAGAATTCATAGCTAACGACTTGTTTAATATATTGATTCTGGATTGGAGATTTTCTGTATATCCCCAAATATATCCCCAACCAATTAAAGGCCGAAGTGCATTTCTGCCTTTGATTAAACAATAGCAAACTACGCGACGTGTTTGTAGCGAAAAAGTTCAAAGGCATTGCCGCCCCCTAATTCTCTGTCTGTTTATCCGCGAGCGATTTGATTAACTCCCTTATATCTTCTGCTTTCCAGGCAGTGCATCGCGGTGACAACTTCACTGGTTTCGGAAAGCGTCCCTCTCTGACTCCATCCCACCAGCTCGTCTTGCCGAGCGGGATGACGCTCAGAACTTGCGGCAATCGCAAGAACCCCGTTTCTGGTAAATCGTGCATATTAAACTCCCTTTCTTTCCAACTTCAAAAAATCAAATTCAAACCCGGTTTTAATGCAAACCGAGTCCTGGTTGTTTTTCTCTTCCCCCTTTGTCTTTCTTTACCGCCACGGACGGCCCGCCTTGCTCGACCACAACCTTGATGGATTCGATGAACGGTGCCGTGCCGTCCTTTGGCATCGGCCACCTTTCAGGATCGTATTCCTGAATGAATTCAGCCGTGCCCATTTGCAGCGCCATAATCAACGGCTGCAAATTCCTGCCCTCCACCAAAACGATCATCATAAACGAGTAGTAGAGGGCGAAGTTCGTGCCATACGGCCCGTCGTGCGCAATGTCCAAAAGGTATCCGTAACCCGGCGTTCGCCAGCTTTCCTTTGCCTGCCTTATGGACAGGCGTTCAACTCTGTCTTTGACGTCAAAGGCCACATATTCATTCGGTCCTTTGGGCGGTGTTGGTTCCACCACAACGGCAGCCGGTTTCTTCCGGTATTGTGCAAGTAGGTCGCTCATACACCCCTTTCGATGGCGCTCCTTAAAGCTGTTTTTCTCCCTTTCCCAGGAGCGAAACCCGACTGGCGATCCATTTGGCGAATATGGGCGGCATAGATGGCAACACCGCCGGTCAGCTTTGCCAAGCCGACCGTCTGTAATGCCTTGACGTTAACGACTGCGCTCATTCCTTGTCTTTTCAGTTCATCATTCATTTGCTTTATCTTTCCATTTCCGGGCCTTTGTCCTGCCGCGAATTGAACAGCTTTTGCCAGGTCTTCTTGACCACATCGCGGGCTTGGTCGCGGACACGCGAAGCAAGCAACATTGTCTTGTCCCACCAATTGCCCATGCCGTAGTGCTGGATTTCACCATTGCGCTGAATCGCCCGAATAAACGGCATGGAATCATTGATGAGTTTAACTTTGCGGACGACCCTGAACCGCTCCGGGTCTTCCAGGACGCCATTGCGTTTCATAGCAGTTGCCGCCACGCCGATTTTCGGCTGCGGCAAGCGGTCAATCCCCTGATCTTTGAGAGACCGGTGATCCACCCGCTCATCACACCCGGCTTTTTCCAAGGCGGCATTGACGGCGTTGGCCCATGACTCGCGTTGCTTGACCAGCAACCCAACGTCATTCCATTCCCTTGGTTTTTTGGCGCTGAATTTATCGCCGTCAATTTTCCGCATGGTGCATAGGATATGCACATGGGGATTTTTGCCGTCCTTGCTGTGATGAAGTGAGACCTCGGCAATCATGCCGGAGGTCACAAGTTCTTTTTTCGCCCAATCCACTGCCGTTTGGAATTGCGCGTCAGTGGAAAGCTCGCGGGGGAGAGCCAGAATAAATTCGCGGGCGAGTTGCGCGTCCTTACGCTTCTCGCCCGCTTCAACGGTGTTCCAAAGCTGGCCTGTATTGGTGGCCCAGGCCGGAGCGCCTTCCGGCGCAAGTATGGTGGATTCAATTACGCTCTTGACTCTGCGGGCATAGTCAAAGGTCTTGTCCCGAATCTCATCCTTGAGTTTGGTCCCTGTCCGGTAGGCGGCTGCGGCGACGACAGAACGCCCCCGGTTTTCTCTGGCGAAAATCTTCGCCTCTAATCTAAAAATTGCCATACTACTACTCAGTCGGCAATGACTCCCTATTCCGAACATTCTATCACGAATTGTGTAATCTTGTCTCATAAATATCATGTTAATAAAGGGTGAGTGCCGGTTTGCCCGTTTGCTGCAACGCGGCAAAAATTTCCCGCCACACGCAAATTTGCAAGCGTCAAGAGGGCTGCGCCGCAAAGCAAGCAGTCGCAGTAAAAAAGCCCTAATTGCGCGGTTATACATTGCCCCCGCAATGTTGACCGCGCAGGAGGCTCAAACGCCGCCTCCTTGACCACGCTTTCACCGGGCGGGTTGCCCAACCACGCCCCGTAAGGACTCGCCGCCCTTACGAATCCCGGCCCAAAGGAGCGTGGCTCCCTTGGAACCCTGCCAGCCAGGGAAACGCTTTCCCTGGACCCTTGCGCAAGGGCGTGCCGCCCTTAACATCCCTGCCCAAAGGATGCCTCCCTTGGAACCGGCGTTGCAAGGTGCGTCTCCCCGGCGTGGCGGAAGCTAATTCCTTTGCGCTTCGGACAACGCCGGGGTGGCCTTTGCCACCACAGCTACCGAGGTGCCGGTTTTGGCATCCAGCCGCGCATTCGATCCGGCGGCTCGCTTGTAGCCCCACAGGGCGCATACAAATGGAAGGAAAAGCAGGGCAAGCCCTGCCGTGGGGAACGCGAAGAAAAAGAGGATCACCAATATGGTGAACGGCACGACGAAGTCGAGAATCGTGCCGAAGTAGATGCCGAGGCCAAGTCCGCCGAAGGCGAAGCCGATGACGGCAGCAGCAGCCGGACTTTTTCTGGTCTTTAACGGCGGCATCGCGTCTGCAATGTCGAATGCCTTTTTCCAGACGTTGGAGGGGATGTTTGATGTGCTCATATTATTACTGTTATTTTGTTTTTGTTGTTTGTTTGCGGTGTTCGAGGGAAAATCTGCGGCGGTTCCTGTGCAGGTGGTTGTCGTTTGAAGTTGGCACTTCATGGAATTGTTTTTCATTTTCCTGAGCTTGATCTTTTCGGCGATGTCCGGTCCAAGTCCGACTTGTATGCCTTGCTGTGGCGGCTGACCCTTGGCGGTCGTGTGCTCGGTCGGCTCAATCACCAGCGCGACATGTTGCGAAATCGCAATGCTATCAAATATGTCCATGTCACGATTGCGCTCGCGCATGAATACGGCATGTTCAAATACCCTGAGACAGGCAGAACTGAATCCGATCCACAGGGCAAGCGCCGGCAGTGAGGGCAAGAGGACAAGTCCGACAAGGGCGCATACGATGGGATCAAAAAACCGCTCTACGCGACCGTTTTGGCGGCAGAATTCTGGAAGCCATTTGAAGTTGAAAGGGCTTGAACCAAGATAGTAGCTGTGCGAACGGACATTGCGATTCCACTCGCGCCACTTCTTGAACCGCTGCGACATGCCGCTAAGAAACGACAGGATGGCAAACAGCAGCAGGGCGAGCGGCCCGCCGTCATGGCTGCCGGGCATGGCGAGGATGGCGACAAGGGCGAGAATTCCATTGACGGCAAACAAGGCCAACGGACTCAGGATGCGATAGCCCAGATCTTTTCGTAGCAGAGTGAGAATGGTCAACGCAGGAAATCGCGCCAGCCAGACCGCGTCAGCGTATTTCTGGGCAAATGACGTTTTATCAGGAGGTTGGAATGACATGTTCTAAGATTGGTTGAAGGTCATAAACTTGTAGGGCAGCCATTCTCTGCCGTCGAAAAACTGGTGTCCGCCCAGATACAGGATGCACTCCACCTGATTCCCATATCGTGGCCCCCCGTGCTTTAACGTGGCGAACGTGGCCGGTTCGACAAAGAAGCGGCGTTGCTCGGCGATGGAAACCCCGGCGTTGTGACCGGCGTTTTGTGGTGTCATCATCGGAATATTGTTATTTTCCGACTGGCTGGCGTTGGTGGTGGTGACGGGCACCCACCGTTCGCCCAGGAGCCGTGCGGCCCATTGATTGGTGTCGCCGCAATTCTGGCAGAACCACTTGGCCTGAAGGTTGCCGAGCAGCGAATCCACCACTTCGTCACTTTTCAGAACCCGTTTTAGCGATTCGCGGTTCTGCGAAAGCATGACTGTGCAGCCCCCCGCCGAACGGGCAACCGCCTGATACTCCGAGTCAAATCGGGTGACGAACTCCTGACACTCGTCTTGCCACAAAAAAACTGGACGTAGAAAACTTTTACGGTCGGCAGGCGGCACACGGCGCAACACCGCCATCTCGAAGCAAAATTTGAATATCAAGTTGGCAATGCGCCCGACGATCCGGTACTGCGCAATGGGCAGGTTCACGACGATTATTTTGCCGTCAAAGCTGTCCTCCGGCTTTATGTTGGTGTCGGATGAGAAAATCTTGCGCAACGGGCGCGTAACAAGTGGCTCTATCAGGGACGTAAGCATCAACTCAATGATGCTGCGGGTTTTATCGGAAATTTGCGGCCAATCCCGCATCCAGAAATCGAAGCATTCTTCATAATCGGCACGCACTTGCGGGTCGGCCTTTTGGGTCGCCATGTCGGCCTCGGCAATGATCTGTGCGCAAGTGCTATCCTTTCTCCATTCCGGGTCATGGACCTGTTCCGGGGTATGGGCGGCGGTGTTGACAATGGAGCGCAACAACGGCAGGGAGACCTGCAACCCTGCCAACAGAACCAGATTCACAAGGTGGGTATTGGTCGTATGGACGCTCTGTTCCCAAAATTTGCTGCTTCCTCCACCGGTTTCGATATTGCCAGAGATGGCAATTCCGATTTCGTCCAAAATATGGACAAGGTTTATTGCCAGCCCGCCACCTTCATCCGGGCGGCTGGCTTCGCATTCCATGAAATTGAATCGCCAGGTGCCTGCGGCATCAATGATGACAAGGTCATCCTCCCTCCCTGCCTCGGCTGCCCATTTTGCAAATTGTGCCGATTCGTCGGGCTTTGAGCAAAGGACAATGCCGCCAAATCCGGCGGCGAGATAGCCTAATGCAAGAAAGCGGGCAACGGCACTGGTTTTCCCGCTGCCGGTTGCACCGAAAACTATGTTGCCCGTGAGGGCGTCGCCGATCCTGAAAACGTCGCCCCCACCCAAATCGCGAATTATGGTCATTGGGTCGAATTCCGGCAGGTCAATTTGGTTCGTATTCACGCACGAAACATGCGAGACGATCTAGGTCTTACTATGATAAAATCGAAAAACTTGGCAAAAAAGCACGGTCACACCATCGGAAACATGCTTAAAACCATTGTGTTTATTGGTGATTACGAATGCCTGTGAAAAAAAGAGTCAAAAACAGGTAAAAAGAATGGTTTTCCAGCATGATGAGGAGGGGCATGGAAGTTTTTCCAGCCAGCCTTCTTATGCGGGAACCATCCTTTCATGCGCGTCATGACGCGCATGTTGACGCCTACGTAACGTAGAGCGGGTCTTGCCAAGCATTTCTGCGCGCGGCGGTCCCATCGGGAATGGGATCACATACATGGTGCGGCCAACCATGCACGCTTCCATGCGGGTGGCACAAATGAAAGTGCGGTCCTCGATGCGAGCCGAGCCACAAGCCGAACCCATGAACACGCCGTGCTCCCAGTCAAACGCCTCTTTCACCAGCGGTATCGTGCTTGACCGCCGGCGCGGGCACGCCTATGTCCTCCCACCAGACATCCCCGTCCGGCGTGAGCACCACGTTCGTGAAAACCGTGTTCTTCGCTACATCATGGCGAGATTCGTCTTGCCGCAGGCGCTCGGAAATGCGCCCGCCACATAGCATTCCTTGCCGGTCGGCGCGGTGAGACCGAGGATGAGCATGTGTTCCGCCAGCCAGCCTTCACGTTGCGCGATGGTCGAGGCGTTGCACAGCGCCAGACATTTCTTGCCGAGCAATGCGTTGCCACCGTAGCCGGAAGGACGATTGAACCGAAGCCGGACTGAACCTTGTGGTTCAGCCATTTACGTTCATTTTGGCGCGTCGCCGTCCAAAACCCCCATTGCCGTTAAAATCCCTGAATTCCGGGCGAGGGTGATTTTTGGGGTGACAATTTGCAGGCCGGTCAGTCAGGCGTCTCCCTGAATCTTGTGCCAGCCAACACCAACGCGGTCTTTCTGATAGGCACATTGAAGCCCCCGCCAGTCCCCGCAATCACAAAATCGGTTCCCCCGCCCGGCGAGGGCGGTTTCCCCCAATTTTCCGCTTTGCGTGGTGTCGCTACGCCCCGGCTTTCGGGGCTTCCGTTTTGTGCCATCAGGCCGCGATTGGCGCAGCCTGGAAACTTAAAACGGAGACTGAAAATGACTGACAACAAAAAGCAAATTGCCGAATCAAAAACCCCCAGCCACATCGCCTACCATGTGCGCAACGGCAATTCCGACAAGGGTTATTGGACTCGCATTGGGGTGGCATGGGCACATGCCGACGGCAACGGGTTCAATGTCCAGATCGAAACACTGCCGCTGGACGGACGCATCACGCTCCGCATCGCTTCTGAAAAATCCGAATAGTCGTTCACCGGGCGGGCCTCAAAACCCGCCCATCATCCCAAAGGAGATTTTCCATGGAAAATGTCATTTACGCCTACACCCGCAAACAGGCCGTCGAGGACGGCGAACAGGTGGACGTTTCCACCGCCGCCGCCGAGGCGGGCATCCGCTTCCCGGTTTTTCTCACCCGCCGCGTCTTTGACGCTTACGTCACCGTGCCGCCGAACGTCACCGGCCAGGACGAGGCCGGACGGCTTTGGGACATCGTCTGGATGCTGCGTTCCGCCATCAAAAGCGGTCGCAGCGACGGCGACCGGATCGCGTATTCGCTTTATGTCCGCAACGACAATCGCCGCCCCCAGCTTGTGAAACTGGTTGCCGCGTGTGGCGCAATGGACATGGACGCGCCGGAACCGGCCATCACCGTCATGCTGCCGGGCGAGGATTGAACCCGGCAAAGCGAATGGCTGAACCGAGAGGTTCAGCCATTTTCGTTCGTTTTGGTGCGTCGCGTTCCAATTGCCCATCCAACTTGAAACCGTCCCGCTGGACGGACGCATCGCTCTCCGCGTTGCTTCCGAAAAGGCAAAATGACCGGCAACAGGGGCGGGCTTCACAGCCCGCCCCTTTTTCCTTCGACAACAGCGCGTGAACAGCGCGTGAACATTTTGACTTTCAGACACAAACGACGCAAAATCACAGACAGCGTGCAATAGATCCGAAAAACGCTGAATTGCACCAGAAAAAATGACGCAACTTGATCCAGCCATTTACGGGCTTGCCGGTTCTATCATCGGCGGCGGAGCGGTTGTTTTTGGGCAATGGCTCAGCCGACGCCAGGAAGAAAATCGAGCTTTGACAGAATTTGCAATCAAGACCGCAATCGAAAATTGGAGGCAAATGGCCGAAAGGACAGACAGGCTCAAAGCTCCACATCACGAATATGGATTGAGTCCAATGGACGGCTATTTGATTCGCACACTCGCGCTCGTTCAAATATTGCAGCGCCGAAAATTCACACCCGAAAACATTCAAAATAGACTGGCGGAATTGGACGCCATAGGCCGCGCACTGGAAACACACTTGGAAAAGAAACACCCGTCCCAGCAATCAAGTAGCTCAGTTTGACAAAATTTTAGTTTCAAGGTGAAAACATGAACCAACCAGATGCGAAACCGGCGGCGAATTATGTCACCTGCCCCTGTCAGCATTGCAGCGGCAAAATAGAATTTGATGCGAACCAGCTTGACGGGGTGGAAAATATCGCTGTGCGTTGCCCACACTGCGAATTAGAAACAATTCTTTTTGCAGCGAAAAAAGAAGTGCCACCAATCATTTCAACGAGCCATTCTCCAAGCGATGTAGAAAACAAATCACCGTTTCCTGAATATATTTTTTTGCGCAAAGTTTATTTGCTTGCCCGCAGTTGCTTTTTTGGTGAGGGAATGCAACAAGACCTTTTAGACTCCTACAAATGGATTTATCTGGGAGAAAGCTTGGGGGGATTTTCAAAGGTCACTACCCCGGAAGAAGACGAAGAACTCGACAAAATAAGAGATGTATTGGCAGATCAATTAAGCCAATCCCAAGTTCGTGAAGCCCACAGGCGCGCGGATGAAGAAATAAAAGACATTGCCGCCAACCAACAAGATTCTTCCGAAGACGAAAATGATAGAAAGCCCATTCCCGCAGAAGTCCGGCGGGAAGTTTGGCGTAGAGACGGCGGCGCGTGCGTGAAATGTGGCAGCAGGCGAAACTTGGAATACGACCATATCGTGCCAGTTTCAAAAGGCGGCAGCAACACGGCACGGAATATCGAGCTTCTTTGTGAAGCATGTAACCGCTCTAAGAGTGCTTCAATTCAATAAACGGGAACCTATGGATAACCACACATTTGATAACCCGGACTTTGAACACTATACACCGGATGCGCTCCATAACTACGAACTATTGTTGCAAGACGAGGCTTACATCGAAGAATATAAAAGGTTTATCACTGATCGAAACAATGGTGGAAAATGGAAATCAGTCGGTTACGTCTGCTTCGTAGCTGTAAAACGGATTACATCAAAGATAATTGAGCTTTCGTTTTTTCCAATCACATCTGATCGGCGTCTTGAACTTCCGATTGTTCTTCCTCGTGATCAAATCGTGTCCTGTGTTAGGGCCTGGCAATGGGATGAAAAGCCGACTCTTTTCGTCAAGAGTGAATGGTTGGAAAAGACATTGTCGCGTTTTAATTGTGTCTTCGGACTCATTGATGCACGTGAGGTTAAGAATAAACTTGAAACTGGCATGGCAATAAATGAGCACCTTCCTAAACTGCGGTCTGGATTAGATGCAGTCGCTTCGCGTTATCCTCAAATATCATTCGTTTCGTTTGCCGACAGCGTGTTACTTAAAAGCCATTGGTCGCTTGATGTTAAATCCTCCTATGACCCAGAGGTGTTGTTATATTTGTTTACTGAACTCAGAACCCTTTTCAAAGAGTCGCTTGGCCTTGCTGTATATGGTGTTTTTACCCAAGGCAGCAATGAATATTACACCGATGCTTCGATGCACATTTCAGAGTCAAAGAACCACGTTTGTTTGAACAGTTTTGGGGCACCATTTGCAGATTTGTTCGCAATTGAAGCTGCTGCTCGCAGAGCTTACAAAGAAAACCCACATTCTGATGATTTATACTTGGATGAGCTTTACTATAATTCTCTGCGACTGGATTTTAAATTTAAAAAGGTAATGCTAGATTGGGATGGCTATACTAAGGTCATTAGCAAGGCACCTGCTTGGTATGCCCATGTGTCATGTGATGAGATTTTAAAAAATCTGAAGCCTACCCGTAACTGCGTGAAGGTGAAAACATGAATCAGCCAAACGCCCAAACAGTGCCGAATTATGTCACCTGCCCCTGTCAGCATTGCAGCGGCAATATTGAATTCGATTCCAACCAGCTTGACGGGGCGGAGAATGTAGCCGTGCCTTGCCCGCACTGTGGATTGGAAACGGTCATCTATGTGCCTGAAAAAAAGTCATCGGCGGCAAACCCCGACGCCCTTGATCTCAACCCCAGCCAGCTTGCTGCTTCTACATTCAATAGTGGTCATGCTCTTGTGCTCGCCGGTGCAGGTTGTGGTAAAACAAAAACCATCATTGCCCGATGCGAACATCTGATTGCAAATGGTGTTCCTGCAAGCCGCATTTATGTGATGACTTTTACGCGGAAGGCAGCCGCCGAGATAACCTCGCGTGTTTCAGCCAAATTCGGTTTGGCCGCCAAAGAACTTAAAGCGTCAACATTTCACGCGTTTTGCATGGCGTTTATTCATCAGTATCCACAGGCCTTCGGTTGTCAGGGCTATACAATTATTGACCGCGATGACCAGATAGATTTGATGAAAGCAATCAGGGGATACAGCAAGTCGGACGGTCTGCCGACAGCAGGCGCTATCACCGACATTTATTCGCTGGCGCGGAATATTCGTTGCAATCTTTCGGAAGCCATCACCAACTACAACGACGAATATCTTCATTGTAAGGAAAAAATTGCCCCGATTTTACGCCGTTACGAAGAACGAAAGCGTCAACGAAAATATTTAGATTACGACGACATACTTGATGTGGTTGCAACACAACTGCGAGACAATCCGCAAATTCGGGGCGTGATCGCCAACCGCTTCTCGCATATTTTGGTTGACGAGTTTCAAGATACTAACAACTTGCAATGGTCGTTGTTGGATAGCCTGAAAGACCAAGCAAATATGTTCTGCGTTGGTGATGATGCACAAAGCATTTATGGATTCAGGGGAGCCGATTTCAAAACCATTCATTCGTTCACTACACGAGTCCAAGGCGCAAAGGTTTTAAAACTAGAAGATAATTACCGCAGCACGCAAGAAATTTTGGATCTCAGTAATTGGTTGTTGGAGCAATCACCGCTTTCTTATGATAAAAAACTGCGGGCTGTTCGTGGCACGGGACGAAAGCCGCGCCTCCTAAACTTCGTTACTGAATGGGACGAAGCAGCATGGATTGGCGAGGATTTGCTTACCCGGCGTCGCGAAGGCGCGGGCTGGAGCCAGCACATGATATTGTTTCGCGCCAGTTGGTCTGCGCGTGCCGTGGAAGTGCATCTGATTGAGCGGAAAATTCCCTACCAATTCTTCGGTGGCATTGGCCTGTTACAATCCGCACATATTAAGGATGTCCTGTCTGCTCTTCGCATAGTCGCCAACAACGAAGACGAACTGGCTTGGGTTCGTTATTTACGCCTTTGGCCCGGCATCGGCGAAGTGACTGCAAACCGTATCGTTGAGAGAATTTTGGATAAACCCAATTTGCCAGACATTCTTAACACACTTGCCCATGACAGCAAAGCAGGCGGGGCGTGCCGAAACACGATTGATCTTGTCGCGGCGCAAGCTAACAGTCCCGTCGAAGCATTTCGCTCATCTGTGCGTGCTCTCGAACCTTTGCTGGCCAGACATTATGCAGCGGATTGGGATAGGCGGCGGCGTGATTTCATGTTGGTCGAAAAACTTGCTGAAAAGCACATTAGCATTTCGGGTTTTATTGAGGAATACATTCTTGATCCAATTCATAGTTCTCAAGTTTTGCCTTCGCCAGAGGACGTAGTGTCGTTAATGACCGTTCATGCTGCAAAAGGAACCGAAGCAAAAGTTTGCTATGTAATCAACGTCTCGCCGGGTTCCTCTCCACCTGCAAAATCCATGGGCGATAAAGACGATATTGAAGAGGAGCGGCGCATTCTCTATGTTGCTCTAACCCGTGCAAAAGACGAGCTGATTGTTAGCCGACGAAACTACGCCACGCACGCTGTAAATCCATCGGTCTCACCGGATGAACAAGATGCGGCGACGGCCTATTTTTTAAACAATTTACCCGCCCATTTAGTGGATGAAGAAATAATTGCCCCACAGGGTTGGCAGAGCAATCCCAAATCAGGGCAGTTGCCACCTACCGGCACCATGCCCAAAATTGGTATCATTTTCGATTCCGATGAACAAACTGGTAATGTGAACGCGACGGATATTTCCCCGCAAACTGGCCAGTCTGACGCGGTAGGACACGCTGACCATGCAAGCCTTGCGAAACTGTGGCTAAAACTGCTCGAAGCTGTGGGGCAAGTGAGTCCTCTCACACGCGCTTTTCTGTTTGACGGGCATCCTGTTTCGCTCGCAAACAGTGTTTTTACGGTCGGCTTCTTGCCGTCGTATGGGAAGCGCGCAAGCATCACTGACACTACTCGTGATAAGTTGATTGAGACGAAACTTGCCGAACTCGGTCATCCAAACGTGACAGTAAGATTTATAAGCATAGGAATGACAAAGGCAATTTCATCTCAAGCAGCCAAAACCAACGAAAACATAAGCTCTGCGGTTGCAAACCTTGCTGAGCTTTGGCTAAAGTTGGTTGAAGCCGTTGGATTCGTCAGCCCATTCACGCGCAAGTATCTGATAAACGCCTATCCGGTTTCGTTTGATAAAAATATTTTCACCATTGGTTTCGCGCCAGAATATAAAGAATACGCGATGCTTCTGGACAACGCGCGTAACCACACGCTGCTCGCAACGAAACTCGCTGAACTTGGCCATGCGAACGCGATGATCAAGTTTATCAAGACAGATTAGAACCCTCCTCTTTCGGAGGTGTAGCGAGTCTTCGTTTAAGTTGTAGTTTTGGCAACTGCCTTCGCTTCTATTGAAGCTCGTATGTCCACCAAGCCCTTGCAGTTAATTGTTTCCAAGATTTTATGCCCTGGAACAACCATCGCAATTCCTGCATTAACGCGATCATTGGTTGCGTTATCCTTGGGAGCATCATTGGCTTTCTCAGCTTTTACGTTCCAATGCCCGTGAACCAATCCCAGCAAGTAAATACGCCAACGACTTGTTGGGATTTTCCAATCATCTATTGTGATGCAAACCGGCCTCAAAACAAAAACCGGAGAACCGCTAAGTCCGCCAATTGAACGCATTTCAACCAAATATGCTTCCATATCTCCAAACTGGTCACTTTGGATCGGTTCATCAGAAATCATGGCTATATTCCCCATTCTGATAATGGGAAGATTCTTTTCGCTCCCCGTGTGTTTAGAAAATAATCCTACCGCAAAAATTTCGTCTCCCTCTCCAATTTCCTCCTCCAACCTCGTTTTGTCGGTTAAAAGCATTCCCGCTTCAATCATTTCACAATCCAGACTTTTATACAGGTCTGTTGTAAGTGGAAAATGTAATACTGCTACATCAGCAGGATAAACCGTGTCCGGGTGAAACCACCATTTAACATCATCTCCAGCTTTGAAAATTACTGATTTCCCATCCTTTGAATTTGCCCTGATGTAAAAATCCATTCCTTCAATTTGGCGCGCGACGTGTTTCGCCGTAACCAAATACGGAAAACTTTTATTGGGAATATTCGACGCAACTGAAACAAAGAAGCCGGTTCCACGGTATTTTATTTTTTCAACAGGTTCATCGGGCTTTTTTGTGCCAATAAAAACGACGCATTTTTTAAGATTGTTTGAAATACGCATATTTTTTATTTCCAGTAATTAGATTAGATACCATTGGGGGCAAATTACCAAGCGCATAACGGTTCTTCTAACAATCTCCCCAACCGTCCAAGAGGCACAAGCAGCCGCTCGCTTTCAGCGTGGCAAGCCACCGCGCAACTTGTGCCACTTGTCCGGCCCCCATGTGAGTCTGACCTTTGGCCGTCCGTGCTCCGCCGTGCGCCTTTGATCTTGCCCCTCCACCCTGCAAGCCACGGCTCCCCGCTTCGCACCGCCAGCCAAGAGTCAGAATAACGCGCCCCCCGCGCCCCGGTTGATGCGGCGGCAGACTGCGACCTTTGGCTACGGCTGCCTTCGCTCAAAATCGCAGACTGCCGCCGGGGAAATGCCTGACTCCGCCAATTCCCGCCGTTTCCACTCCGCTCCATTGCAGCGCCGCCAGCGATCCGCTCCGCTGGCTCGCGCTTTCATTCCGCTGCGTTCCACGTCTGGAATTGTGGAGACAGGCCGGAGGATACTCACCCGTCATGCCTCATGCGGATGCCATGAGCCACGCCAGCTTCGCCCGCTATGCGGAAATGGTTTGGAAACAATCTCTGCGAGGCTAGAGGTTTTTGGTCAGTGTTTTTGACATGGCGCGTTTTTTTAAGGGGGACGCCGCCGAGGTCTCACCGTATGCCGCTTGCTGCTCCGCCATCTTTTTCAAGCTTCTGATTCCCGCTGTCGCGGGGCGTTTAATTTCCGGCGACGAAGGGCATGGGGACACGCCAGCGACCCGGCTATCAGGTAACGCCGAAACTTTCGCTGTCATGCCCCATGCACGCCGGAAATAAAACTGATTTGGTTCAAAAAATGGCTCCGCTGGAGGTGAAGCAAGCGGCATACGGCGAGACACGAGCGGCGATTATCAAAAAAAAAGCTTATGAAAAACAAAATTAAAGTTGAAGCAGCAGCACCAGCAAACGCCGATCAGCTATCATCAAATAAAACTGACAGCCGGGCAAAAATTGATTTCATCCGCAGAAATGCAAATCGTGCTTTGAACACGGAAAAACTTTTGGCTTTGCTCCGCAGGGAAACGCCGAAGTTTTTTGAACTCGCCGAAGTGGTTGGCAAATGGGTTTGGATTCAGTTTGACGGGAAACAGCCCGTCACCGTCACCGCTGTTTTGTCAGAGCTTGGCTTTCATTGGAACAACAAACGCCAGTCTTGGCAGCACCCTTGCGGCTTGTTTCGTGACCAGTCCGTGAGCTTTGACCCCCGCAGGAAATACGGCAGTTATTTTGCCGCCGACCAGAAACCCGCGTGAAAGGAAAATTGCCATGAATACCACTGCATTTTTTCCGGGTTTTGAACCACTGGTGAAACCATTCAAGTTTGCCGCCAGCCCGTATGAATATAAAGTGACCGCCTTGCGTGAATGTCCGACCCCGGACGCGATGCAGCATTGCGAGACACCCGACAAAGCCGCCGATTATTGGCGATTGCACATCGCCACGCACCAGCACTTTAACCCGGACTGTGAATGTTTGGCCGTCTTGCTTTTGAACACGCGCCGCAAAGTCAAAGGGCATCACATCGTTTCAATCGGCACAATGGACACAATTTTAGTCCATCCCCGCGAGGTTTTCCGGCTCGCCATCGTCACCGCCGCCAATGCGTTGATCGTCATGCACAACCACCCAAGCGGCGAAAGCACCCCGTCAGAGGCAGACATCAAAGTGACCCGCGATTTAATCCGCGCCGGTCAGCTTTTGAAAATGGAATTGCTCGACCATGTCATCATCGGCAACGGTAATTTTTCATCACTCCGCGCTCTTGGATTTTTTTATGCCTAATCCTGCCATGAAACGAAACCGCCGACGCTTGCCCATTCCGCAGCATGAATTTGGATTCACGCCGGACACGTTCAACCTGATGGCCGAAACCGGGCTGGACGGCGAACGCATCACCCGCGAACGCGGCGAAACAGACCACGCCCGGCAGCTTGCCGAGGCAGCGCAGGCGGCTTTTTTCACCACCACCACACAAAATCACCATGAATAATCACCCCTTTGGCGAAATCATTTACGCCTACACCCGCAAACAGGCCATTGCCGACGGCGTGCAAGTGGACATTTCCACGACCGCGCAGGAAGCCGGAATCCGCTTTCCGGTCTTTATCACCCGCACCGCGTTTGACGCTTATGTGACCGTCCCCCCGGACGTGACCGGACAGGATGAAGCCGGACGCCTTTGGGATGTTGTCTGGATGTTGCGCTTTGCCATTCTTAAAACGCAGCCCGGACAATCGCGCTTGCCGTTTGCGTTGTATGTGCGCAACGACAACCGCGCCCCGCGCCTTGTCAAATTGGTTGCCATGTGTGGCCCCCTCGACATGGACGCGCCAGAACCCGCCATCACGGTAATGATGCCGGACGAGGATTGACCGCCAGCACACACCACGCGCCCGGCTGGACTGGAAACGGTTCAGCCGGTTTTTGCTCTATTGGGGACTCACGGCGTCCCCAAACCCCGCCGCCAGAGGCATGGCCTCTGGACACGTTCGCACGCTGCGCTGGCCTTAACGCTTCGCGCCCTTTCCGGCAGGGCGGAAAGGAAATGGTTTGGTTGATAATTGCCGCATGTCGCGGCGGCAGAGAGCGACAGAAGCACCGTCTAAAATTTGGCCGCGCGTTTCGCGCATTGTGAAATTACACCCTAAAGAGCCTGCCCAACCTTCAATTTTCTCTTGCAATTTGATCTTGGCTGAACTCTCCAACTTTCCAGCCAATTCCCCAGGTTCCCATCGTTGTAGGCGTCCAGCACGTCAACGGGGCTGAACACATATTCCCCCCTCAAATGAAGCTGAAGAATATACCAATGATTGTGATAATACCGAATGTTGTTCCATATTTCTTCGTCCTCCCTGACGTCAAACGTGTGGATTTCGATTCCCAGTTGGGTGAAAATTTTAACAACCTGCATTCCATAATCGAACGGCGGAATTTCATCCGCCGAATCGAAGAAAAGGACAAGGTCGTGTTGGCGATTTATTCTTTCAATCCGCGCGAAACCTTCTCGCGTATCGGGACAAAATTTGGGACGGTTCATATTGCCATTTTATCACGGCACATTCCCCCGCGCAATTCGGTAACTGTCAGTGAAACTGTCAGTTAAAGCACCCGAAAGTAATGAAAAATTGTGGCGAATACTGGCGAATTACCCTTGATTTTACAGGGGTTTATGCGATTATATTGGTATCTGATTCGGGTTTACAGACTGTGTCCATCTGTGGTTAAGAAAAAGAATTCCCGCGGGCGGACGCCGAGGGGGCGAACCGTCCGAATCCGGACTCGAATGTGAGCATGCAGGCTCATCGTGGCGGGGGCGGTTTCCCAGCCAGGGCGATTTTAGCAGGGGTCGAGGAATCGCAAAGTTAGCGGCTAACGGGAAAGGCGTAAATGGTTGGGCGGGAAGTGAATTTAGTTGAAAAAAAGAGAAGGGGCGACACGAATTTCGCGAATTGACACGAATTATTGGGGAGGGGCCAACGCGAAGAAGAGGTGGAAACGGAGTGGGTTACGACAAATTTTACGCTCAGAAAGTCAGAGGAATCGGGCCAGATTTTGCGGCAAGAACAATGGAAAATCTTGGAGAGAAGACCCCGCTGATTTACCATCATGACGCGGAGCGGGCCGCCGGAGTTGCCGGGCAGTTGCTCTCTGGTTGCCGCAAGAGAAAGCGTGATGAAATGTCAGAAGTGCAAAGAATCAGAAGAGCCCCGTTACGCACGCCTGGATGCAAGTGGACGGGAAACCGGCGGAGCCGATGAGGAAAGCAAAAAATCATGCCAAGAAACCGAACCGAACTAAGGCCTACCCCCTTCCCGTGAATGCATTTGGTTGAAAGTGAAGGCTAAAGATGGAACATCGAAACGACAGAAAAGGAATTAGCCCAATTGGGGCTATTGCTGCGAGTATCCTCCTCCTCGTGTTCAACACGATTATTTTTTGGAGCGCTATAATCGGATTGAAAACCGGCAAAACCGTGACAATCGGCAGAGATCACCACTTTCATATTGCTCGGCAAGATAGTCCAACAGAATTTTGGTGCTGGGAGGGATTGCGATTCATGATTTCTCTGTTGATTTTATGGGTTGTATTTTGCTTGTTGAGGTTTGCCCTTAGGCGGCGCAATTTCTTTTCTGTAAAATTGTTAAGCATCTAAACTGAGGGCTGGGGTTGGTTTTCGATGTTGAGGTAAATTTTCCCGGTTTCCCAATCGTCATTGGTTTCGCATAAGAGCGCG
>Ga0181520_10000394_pt1 | contig 96756 bp, 89 predicted proteins | sample PEATcosm2014_Bin_29_FD_132451 | JGI IMG/M metagenome (GOLD analysis project Ga0181520, IMG submission 132451) | Peatland microbial communities from MTU Mesocosm Facility, Houghton, MI, USA - PEATcosm2014_Bin02_30_metaG | ecosystem: Environmental > Terrestrial > Soil > Wetlands > Peat | place...
GCGCGAGATTATTGCCGAGAACCGCAAGATGCCGCAGGAGCGCGCCATCGGGCTCGTGACTAAGATATGCAAGGCACTGGACCACATCCACAGCCACGGCGTGATTCACCGCGATCTGAAACCGGAAAACATCATGGTCGATGAGCATGACAACATCAAGATCATCGACTTCGGGATTTCGGCCAACATCGGTGCGCGGCGCATCACCTTTGCCAAATTGACGGACACGCTGGGGACTCCGGACTACATTTCGCCGGAGCAGGTGAGGGGCGGGCGTGGAGACGCGCGCAGCGACGTGTATGCGGCAGGCGTGATGCTTTACGAGATGCTCACAGGCTCGGTTCCCTTCACCGGTTCAAATGCCTTCACCATCATGAATGACCGTCTGCTGAACGACCCGGTGCCGCCGCGTGAGTTGAATCCCGAGATTTCTCCGCAGCTGCAGGAGGTGCTGTATCGCGCCCTGGAGCGGAATCCGCAGCACCGTTACGGAAGTGCGCGAGATTTTGCTCACGACCTGGAACACCTGGACCAGGTTGGCGTGGAAGAGCGAGCCGAACTGCAGAATTGGAAGAAGCGGCGCTCTCCGTGGGCGCGGCGGGTTGCGATGTACGTTGCGCTGGCACTGATTCCGGTCATCATCTTCGGATTGTTGCTGTATGTTGCACGCCATGCTTGAGCGGCGGGCGGGTGTGGTTCGCCAGCTTAAATTCTCTACTGGAAGACAATCATGAAAGCTGCCGGGTTCCTTCTGCTGTTTGCGGGATTTGCGATTGTGCTGAGCGTCTTTGTGCTGCTTTCGGCGAAGGCGCCGCGTAGCGCGTTCGTGCTGGCCGGTATCGCGGTGCAGATTCTGGGGCTTGGGCTCGCCTTCCGCTCCCATATGACTCTGGACGAGGAACGATGATGCCGACACAGGCAGTGGCACTGACAGAGACGGGAACCGCGATGTGCATGGCTTGCATCTTCCTGGTGCCGCTGGTGGGAGCGGGGTTGGCGCTGGTCAACACAGGATTTGGACGGGGGCGCGGCGCTGCCCACGCCATGCTGAGCGCAATGTGCGTCTTTGCGGTTGCGGTGCTGGTCTACTTCACGGTTGGCTTTGCGCTGCAGGGTTGGAGCGGAGGCGCAGGGCGGTTGGTGAACCTGAGCGGGCGGCAATGGAATGCGCTGGGAGCCGAACGGCTGATGATGCGTGGCGTCCCATTCTTCAATGGGGCGGCTTCGAATGGAACGTCCTTCAATGCCCCAACGATGTCACTGGTGGCCTGCCTGCAACTATTCAGCGTGGGAGTGGCGGCGATGATTCCGCTGGGAGCGGGGTCTGACCGCTGGCGGCTGGGAGCCAGTTGCGCATCGACGGCACTGCTGGCCGGCATCACCTATCCGATCTTTGCGCACTGGGTGTGGGGCGGCGGCTGGCTGGCACAGCTGGGAACACTGAGCGGCTGCGGCAGTGGCGCTCTGGACGCCGGCGGCGCGGGCGTCATCCAGGCGGTGGGGGGACTGGCGGCACTGTCGGTGAGCTGGATTCTGGGAGCGCGCCATGGCAAGTATGAGGCGAGCGGCATGGCCATCCCCGGACACAACATGGTATTTGTTTTGTTTGGCTGCACGTTGACCCTTGTGGGATGGCTGGGACTGGACACGGCAGGGGCGATGCTGTTTGCCGGTGCAGGTATCCAAAGCATTCCGCTGATTGCAGTGAATAACCTGGTGGCGGCCAGCATGGCGCTGCTGACGGCATTGATTGTGACCAGGGTTCGCTTCGGCAAACCGGACGCTTCAATCAGCGCCAATGGATTTGTGATCGGCCTGGTTTCGATCTCGGCCGCCTGCTCACTGGTCTCACCAGCGGAGGCTGCGGCGATTGGATTGGTGGCGGGGCTGCTGGTTCCGTTTGCGGTGGAGTGGCTCGACCGGCTGGGAGTGGACGACCCGAGCGGCGCGGTTCCGGTACATGCGGTGGGCGGACTGTGGGGGGTGATCGCAGCGGGAGTGTTCGTTCAGGGACGCGCGGGACAGTGGCTGGCCCAGGCGGCGATGGTCGCAGCCCTGCTCGGCTTTGTATTGCCGCTGACGTACGGCCTCAATCTGCTGCTGAACCGGGTGTATCCGTTGCGCGTAAGCAAGGACGGAGAGCGGCAGGGACTGGATATGTGCGAGCTGGGTGCGGGCGCGTATCCGGAGCTGACACCAGTGACCAAGGATTATCTGTACAGGTAGGAAAATTACAACCCCAAGAAGAAAGGGCACCTGAGCTGGTGCCCTTCACTGTTTACAGTCCGTGCGGCTAGTGGGTGGTGGGTGCGGTGGGTGCGGCAAGACGGGCCTGGTTGCGCTCGGCGATGGTCTTGCGCGCGTTGTCGGCGAGTTCCTTGGCCTTGGGCATCAGATCCAGGGCTTTGAGAACGCTCGGATCGTCTTCGGCCTGAACCCGCATGCCCTCCCGTTGACCAAAGGCACCGACAAAGAGTTCGCTCTTGATGCTGGCGCGTACCCAGTCGTCGTTATCCACCAGATCCTTTTCGGTATAGGGCAGCTTGGAATCGGAGAGGAAGGTGCGGAACTCCTGCATAACGCCGTCATCCACCTGGAAGTTCTTATCGACCTTGTGGTTGATTGAGTAGTGCTTGGAGAAGTTGAAGAAAGCATACTTACGCAACAACTCTTCCTGGAACTTGTTGGCCTTGGGCGGCACGATCTTTACATCAGGGGTGATTCCACCACCACCATAGACGGTGCGTCCGCTGTCGGTGAGCTTGACCTCGCGGCTGGCGTCATCCGGTTTGTCGCCGTTGATGGAGTTATCGTCGGCGTTGCGGTTGTAGTAGTAGTCGTAGAGCGAGACTCCGTTGTAGTTGCGCTGAATGAGGCGCCCGCTGGGAGTGTAGTACTTGGCTGTGGTGAGGGCCAGACCGGTGTTCTCGCTGAGGCGATAGACGGTCTGCACCAGTCCCTTGCCGAAGGTGGTTTCGCCAGCAATTAGCCCGCGATCATGATCCTGTATTGCGCCGGAGACGATCTCGGCGGCAGAGGCGGTTCCGTGGTTCACCAGCACAACGATGGGATAGTCCTTGGTGCTTCCGTGGGCGGCGCGATAGACCTTCTCCGGTGAGTTGCGGCCATGGTGGCTGACGATGACCTGCCCCTTCTTGAGGAACTTGTCGGCGACGCCGACACCCTCGCTGAGCAGGCCTCCGGGATTGTTACGCAGATCGAGGATCAAGCCCTTGAGCTCGCCCATCTGGTCCAGCGCTTCCGTGGTCTCGGCTTCGGTGGTTTCCTGGAAGCCGCTGATATGCATATAGCCGATGCCGGGACGGATAAGGAAGTGCAGGTCCACCGAGTAGCGAGGAATCTCATCGCGAATCACGGTGAAGTCCATGGGCTTGGCAGTGCCTTCGCGCAGGATAGCGATGTGCACGGTGGTGCCCTTGGGACCTTTCAGGAGGTCGGCGACATCGCTGGTGGTCATGTTGTCAGTGGGCTTGCCATCGATGGCGACAATGACGTCGCCGGGACGGATTCCGGCGCGGTAGGCGGGCGCTCCGGCAAAGGGAGCAATCACAATGACCTTGTTATTACGCGGCCCCACCTGCATGCCCACGCCGTAGTAACGGCCGCGCTGCTCTTCCTGCAGAGCCGAGTACTGCTTGGGATCGAAAAAGTTCGAGTGGGGATCGAGCACGCGCAACATTCCTGGGATGGCGCCGTCGTAGATAGCCTTGTCGGCATCCACCTTTTCGGCGTAATTCTGCTCAATGACGCTGTAAACCTGCGAGAAGTCACGCACGGAATCGCGCATGTCATTGTCGCTGTTCGCGGGAGTTTGCCCGGTGCGTCCAAAGACGACTCCGAGAAAACCGCAAGTCAGAATTACTAGAAAAACAGCTACCAGTGAGCGACGGGAACGTCCAGCCATTGATACTTCCTTCTTTTGCCCTGTGCTTGAGCGCAACGTGGATATTTGCCGCGCCTCGAACTGGCGAAAGGCGCAACCCTAGATTTCACAAGAGTATAGCAGTTCCGGTGGAATTCAGTGAACGGCGCACTGATGCTCGATTCGGAAATACTTCACCTTATGCCGCAACGGAAGGCACGCTGAATAGGATGCCCGAGCGAGGCTCCCGGCTGCGAAACTTCTCTGGGTCTGGGGTTGGCGCTCAACCCAGCCATCGACTCGACTTACAACTCGCAAACGGTATCTTTTCCACCCTGGGGCGGTCTCCGTTTCTGTCAGCGTGAGGCGTTGCCGTGTATGATAGCGGGGTATGGGATTTGAGATGATTTTCATCTTCTTGTTGGCCTTGATCCTATTTGGCCCCAAGAAGTTACCAGAAATAGCGCGCGAGGTCGGCAAGTTCGTGGCCGAGTTCAAACGTGCGTCCAATGACTTTAAGTACCAGTTGCAAAATGAGATAGAAAAAGCGGGTGCTGAGACTATATCTACGGACGCGGCGGGAGCACAGTCAACGGCTCAGCAGACCACCTCGTTTACTCAGACCTTGCTGCCTCCTGCGGTAAAGAACGCGATTTCCGCCATTGACAACGCCCATGAACGGCTGTTGAATACCGCCCGAGTGGCCTTCGACACGCAAACCATTGCCCCGCGCCCGTCTGAAGCGGCGGCGGAAGAAACGGCCGAGGCAAAAGAGCCTGCGATCATCTCTGCGGAGTCAAGCGCGCCCGGCACAGATGCCGTCTCGGTCGCCGCTCACCATGAATCATCTTCGGCTGTGACCGATCAACCTACGCCCGATCCGGCGCCGGCCAAAAGCGACTCTGCCATGCAGAGCAGCTAGCCGGACAACTCGATAAAGGTTCTGATGGAAGATACCGCGACACCGACAGGCACTCTAAAGGAAAGATCGGAACTGGCGTCGATGGGCTTCCTCGATCACCTCGAGGAACTCCGCAAGCGCATCATCTGGAGCATCCTCTCCATCGTCGGCGGATTTTGTGTGTGCTACATCTGGCACGAGAGAATTTTTGGCTGGATACAGAAACCGATTGTTCAGATTCTGAGCAGCCACAAGATGAGCACCCAGCTCGTCTACACAAACCCTATCGATCCTTTCAACATGTACTTGAAGATCAGCTTGATTGCCGGGATCTTCATGGCATCGCCATTTGTGCTCTACCAGGTGTGGGGTTTTATCTCTCCCGGGCTTTACAAGTCAGAGCGCAGGTACGTGGCGCCATTCATGGTCAGTACGGTTGGGTTGTTTGTGGCCGGCGGCTATTTTGCATATCGAATCGTGTATCCGCAGGCGTTGAGCTTCCTGGTTGAGTTCAGCCGGCAGTTCACTCCGATGATCACGATCAACGAGTACGTTGAGCTGTTTATGACGATTGTGCTGGGGTTGGGCGTGGTCTTCGAGATGCCCATCCTGGTGTTCTTCCTCGCCCTCTTTGGGCTGATCAGTCCGCGGTGGATGTGGAAGAATTTCCGTTACTCGATTCTGGGGATATTTGTTGTCGCTGCGATCATTACTCCTACGCCCGACATCATGAATATGTGCATCTTCGCCGCCCCCATGATCGTTTTGTACCTGCTCAGCATCGGAGTTGCCTACCTGGTGCATCCCAAGCAGCGCAAGAAAAGGGAGCTGAACAGCCAATGAGGAACGTGCAGCGCTGCCTGCAGCCGTTCTGTCCGGCAAAACATAAAGGCGCAATGATTCTGGCCGTACTGGTGGCAGCCTCTTCATTGCTCATGGGAAGCTGCCGCGATTCCAAGAATGGCGCGAAAGCGGCGAGCCCTACTGTCGCGCACGCCGCTCCGGCCACGGGCGCTGGGCAACAGCCTGAGTTGCGCGCAGCGGACTTCGATCCACCGCCAGAGACAGCGCCCGCGATGAAGGTTAGCGGACAGAAGGCTTACCAGAACCTGAAGGATTTTGTGGCGCTGGGGCCGCGTTTTCTGGGCAGTGCAGGGCACGCAAAGGCAGAGCAGTTCATTCTGAGCCATCTGGAAGGTGCACAGGTGGAACAGGACAAGTTCACCGGAGATACGGCTGTGGGGCGATTTCCGATGAATAACATCATTGCAAAGTTTCCGGGCAAAAAGGACGGCATCATCGTCCTGGCCGGCCACTACGATACGAATTATCCCCTGAGGAATACCCCATATGTGGGAGCCAATGACGGCGGCTCCAATGTTGGATTGATGCTGGAGATCGCAAGCCAGCTGCGCAGCCATCCGCCGGAGGGATACAGCATTTGGCTGCTGTTTACCGACGCCGAGGAAGCCATGGTGCAGTGGAGCGATGCAGACAGCGTTTACGGCAGCAAGCAACTGGCGAAGAAGTGGTCCACGGACGGCACGGCGGCAAAGATTAAGGCATTCCTGCTATTGGACATGATCGGCGATAAAGACCTGGACATGGACCGCGAAACAAATTCCACGCCATGGCTGGCGGATGTGGTGTACCGTGCGGCTCAGCGCGTTGGCCAGGCATCGCGTTTTTCCGATCGCCACACCGAGATTGAGGACGACCATCTTCCCTTTCGCGCGGTAGGAATTCCAGTTTACGATCTCATCGATTTGGACTATGGCTTTGACAACCTCTATCACCACACCACACAGGACACAGCGGACAAATGCAGTGCGGCAAGTCTGCAGAGTGTTGGCGACATCGTGATGGAAAGCATCCGCGCATTGAATACGCGCTAGTCTCTGGAGAACCTTCGAAAAGAAGAGCACGAAGGCTTAGAACGTATGCAGGCTCCCGCCAACCTGATGTTCTGGATTTTGTTCCTTGCCTTTGTGATCCTCATGCTGGTGCTGGACCTCGGGGTCTTCAACCGCAAAGCCCATGCGGTGGGCCTGGGTGAGTCACTGGGCTGGACCGCCCTCTGGATCGGGCTGGCAGCCGGGTTCGCCGTTCTGCTGTATTTCCACGGACATCGCATAACCGGCGACGCAACGGAGACAGACCGTCAGCTCTCGCTCGAGTTCATCACCGGATACCTGGTGGAAGCGGCACTGAGCGTAGACAATCTGTTTGTCTTCCTGCTGATCTTCCGCCACTTCAAGGTTCCAGCCGAGCTACAACACAGGGTGCTGTTCTGGGGAATTATTGGCGCGATTGTGATGCGCGCCGTATTCATTGCCGCCGGAGTGACGCTGCTGAACCGCTTCCAATGGGTGACATATCTGTTCGGAGGCTTCCTGGTTTATGCGGGACTCAAGCTGGCGTTCCAGAAGAAAAGCGCGCTCCAACCCGCTGACGGATTCATCACGCGTTTTGCCAAGCGGCATCTGAGAATGACCGGAGGATTTGCCGGAGGAGCCTTTACGGTCCGGCAGAATGGCATGCTTTGTTTTACGACGCTGGCCCTGGTGCTGCTGGTGGTGGAGACCACCGACGTGATTTTTGCCGTGGATTCGATTCCTGCAGTGCTGGCCGTGACGCGTCAGCCTTACATTGTGTTCACCTCGAATATCTTTGCCATCCTCGGACTACGCGCTCTGTACTTTGTGCTCGCGGGGCTGCTGGATCTTTTTCATCTGCTGCACTATGGACTGGCTGCGGTTCTAATCTTCGTTGGGGCAAAGATGGTAGGAGCAAATTACTTCGAGATTCCGACCCTTGGCGCTCTCGGAGTTATTGTTGCTGCACTGGCTGGTTCGATTCTGCTTAGCCTGATGCACCCCGCAGAAAGCGCGAGGAGCACAGAATAGAAGCAACAGGCGGGCGACGGTATCGCTTCGACTGCGGAATCCAGAAGCACGTGGCCAGCGTCTATACTAGAGAAGTGAATACGATGTCGATTCGAAAGATAGCAGAAGCCAATTTCCCGACCCGATGGGGAAATTTTCGGATTATAGGATTTGAAGGCTGTGTCCCCGGAACGCCCGCAACCGGATCTCCGGATGGCAAGGAACGCCGCAGAGAAGAGTCGGTCGCGCTGGTGATGGGAGACATTCACTCTGAGCCGCCGCTGGTGCGCATTCATTCGCAGTGCCTGACCGGAGACGTCTTCCACTCGATGCGCTGCGATTGCCGTCAGCAGTTGGAACTTGCGCTGGCAACCATCAGCGAACTCGGCAGGGGAATCCTGATCTACGAGGAACAAGAAGGACGCGGCATTGGACTGATGGCGAAGTTGCAGGCCTATGAGCTGCAAGATCAGGGACTCGACACGGTGGAGGCCAACGTAAAGCTTGGCTATGAGGTCGACTGCCGCGGCTATCACATGCCGGTGGAAATTCTGAAGGCGCTGGGCGTGCGCCGGCTCCGCCTGATGTCTAACAATCCGGAAAAGGTGGATGCCGTGGAGGCCGCCGGAATCGAAGTGGTGGAACGCGTTCCCGCCGACGTGGAAGCCTACGCGAGCAGCGCAAAGTACATCCAGACCAAGCGGGATAAAATGGGGCACCTGTTTACCCCGTTCGAATAAGACGGCCCGCGTTCAGTCACGTTTTTTTATTGCTCTTGCGCCTCGCTGGCGCAGGAGCTTTTTCATCTCATCACTGCGCTTCACCGGCATCATGTCCGTCGCGTAATCCATCAGGGCGCGATACACCGCCGACTCCGGCGAGCCATCGAGTGAGCGCAGGTGCGCCTCCACCGTACGCACATCGCCGCGCGCCAGCGGTCCGCTGAACGACTTCCCTGCCCCATGCCGCAAAACATTTTGCACCGTCCGCAGCACGATTGGCTCCATGATGCGGCGCAGATCTTGGGGGCGAACTCCGGCACGCAGGCCGACCTGCTCAGCGGCGGCAAGTTCGGTAGCCAGCATGGGAGAGAGCATGGCGCCGAATGCGTGGTAGAGAGCCTTTGCAGCGGGCTGAATGGTGAAGCTGTTAGCTCCCAGTTTAGATGCCACAATGCGCGCCGCCCGCACAGCCGCGGGCGCACCCTCCAAGGCAAACCATGCGCCCTTCAAACTGGGCGGCTCACCGGCAACAAAAGTCATCATGGGATGCGCGCTTCCGGTGTGAACGCCAAGGCTGGCGAGCGCGGCGAGCGCGTGACTGCTCAGCGCACCGCTGGCATGCAATACGACGGACGGGGGTGTTGGGCGCATGGCCAAAGCCTGGGCTACACCCTTCGCCACATCCTCGATTGCTGCGTCAGGCACAGCCAGCCACAACAAGTCGCAGTCGATCTTTGCAGAAGCCAGCGTCGCTGCCACCGCGCCCACCTCGCGGGCCAGCGCAACGGCCTTGCGCCGGGATGCGGGCGTGGAACGCGCAATAATCTCAGCCACGGTCCAGCCCTGTTCATGTAGCAGCATCGCAAGAGCACCGGCGAGAGCACCGGCGCCAATAAAGGAGATCGTTTTCACTTGATTCACGACTGCAGGGTAGCACGATGGAGGAAAGATTTGTGTATAGTGTCGGCATGACGAACGCAAGCAAGAAAACCATTGGCAAGAAGCCCACGAAGCGGTCCGCTAGCACAAAGAAAAAGGCATCCGGCAAGACGAAGCCGGTTAAGGTGCTGTCCTCGAAGGTTGTCTATACGGCTCCGGTCTTCCGGGTAACCAGCGATGAGGTGGTGGAACCTTCAGGCGTGAAAGTGCGGCGCGATATCATCCGTCACCCAGGATCGGTGGTCATCCTGGCGCTTGATGAGCGCAAGAAGAAGCCCTCTGTATTACTCATACGGCAGTATCGCTACGCGGCAAACCAGGAGCTATGGGAGTTGCCTGCCGGGCGCATTGACGATGGGGAGGACGCACTGACGGCGGCCAAGCGCGAACTGACAGAGGAAACCGGCTACAGCGCCTCGGAGTGGAAGAACGTTTTGTATTACTACGCCAGCCCCGGCTTTGTTGACGAAACGATGTCCATCTTTGCGGCTCGCGATCTGCACAAGGGAAAGGCAACGCCCGAGGAGGACGAGTTCATCACCTCGAAACTCGTTCCGCTGAGCAAAGCCGTGGAGTGGGTGATGAGCGGAAAAGTGATGGATGGCAAGGCCATCGCCGGAGTGCTTTGGGCAGCACAGAAATTTCATATTTCCGGCAGCAGCAAGGCTGGTAAGCAGAAATAAGAAATTTCTCAGAATCTGCAATCAGAGATGCTGAAACCCTTATAAATTAAGGACTTCCAGCTATATACCATATTGACAACCTCGGGGATCTGGCGGAGAATCGTGAAAATCAGGTCAACAACAGGATTGACCCAAAGTAGTTCAGCAACGCAAGAACAAAACCTGAACTCCGCAGGGTCGCGCCGGTTGCGACCGTCGGCTAACGTCGCCGATAGCAAGACGCTCGGAGGAACAGTAAGTGTCTCGTCTCAAGGGAACCGTCAAGTGGTTCAACAATGCAAAAGGATTTGGATTCATCGGACGCGAAGATGGGCCGGATGTTTTTGTACACTACAGCGCAATCAGCAGTGAAGGCTATAAAAGCCTTCAGGAAGGCGATCAGGTAGAATTCGAGATCGTCGAGGGACAGAAAGGACCGCAAGCGGGCAATGTGACAAAGGTGGCTTAGGCGGTTTAGAAACAACGACGCCCTGCCGTGAAGGCAGGGCTTGTCTCTTCCGGCCTGTAGCGAAACTGCGCATTGAAGGGCTGCTCTGGGCAGCCCTTTTAGTTGCAATCCTCTTACTTACTGGCGGCACATGCGTCAGAGAGTTTGTGAATCTCGGTGACGCGGAATTGTCCGGCAGAAGATGAGGCAGACGACGCCGGGTCAGAAGATGTGGACGATGACATGGAGCCAGCGCCAGTCGCGTTGCCGGTCATCGGAGCACCATCCACTCGAACTTCGTTGCCAATGTAGCTGGCAAGTTGCGAGGTGTCACCGTGGAGCTGGAGCTGTTTCCCAGAGGCGTCGGCGAGAATGAAGTTGCCGTCCGAGCTCTGGCTGAGACATCCTTGGGCCGTGGTAGCCAGCGCACTACTGGCCTGGGTCGGGTCTTGGGTTGAGTCCGGCGACATCTGTCCGGAGGCGTTGGTGTCTGGCGGTAGTGCCGATGGATTGGAAGGTGTTGCCGGATTCGACGGAGTCTGGCCGGTCTGATCCTGCGGGAAGGTGGACGGTGTGGAGGCCGCTGGCGGCTGACCTGTTTGCGCAACAACGGCTAAGCAGCACCCCAGTAAGAGTGTTCCAAGCGTGAGACTCTTCTTCATGTTTGATTCCTCCTGCGGGAAGGATTCGGTGCACGAAGCGTGCCGTTCCAGCAGCCCGGAATTGCAGGGCTAGCCAGAGCACAGGAGGCTGATAGCTACGGAAGTCTTGCCTTGAACAGCCAAAATTACATGGGCGACAGCCCGTTCAGGGGCGGAAGAGACGCATCAGTCCCTGCGGCTTGAGGTCCGGAACTACGAAGCTGTGTTTATCGCCAGCAGCTTTGGAAAGCGCTTCTGCCGTGAGATATCCCGCGCGCACCGCACCTTCCATGGTGGAAGGCCAGCCGGTAGCAGTCCAGTCGCCGCTTAGGAAAAGGCGTGGCCAGGGAGTGGATGGAGAGGAGCGGAACTGATCACTAAGTGGTGCTGGAGCGAAGGTTGCGTGCACTTCTTTGATCACCGTGGCTTTTACGAGCTGGGCGTCACGCGCAGCTGGGAAGAACTCCTCCAGCTCCTTCCGCGCGAGTGCAATAATCTCCGCGCGGCCCATTTCCAGAAGACCTTTCGACGAACTCACAACCAGTTCCAGATAGCTGCCGGAGGATTCCGCGGAACGAGTGAGAGTCTTCGGCGTGAGAATTTTTGATTTCTGAAACATCCACTGAATGTTGCGATCCAGCAGCGCAGCATGTTCCAGAGGGGTGATCTCACGATCGAACCAGAGATGAATTCCGGTAATTGGAACGGTTCGCAGATGGCTCACCTTCTCTTGCAACGCGGCGCTAGCCTCAGATTGCGGAAGGATGCGCCCGAAAAGATGAAACGGAAGCGCACTGATGGCGTAGTCAAAGTGGAAATCGCAATCGTTCGAACGCAGCGTGACCGCGCTTTCGCCAAACGAAAGAGCATCGACACCCGCACGCAGCAGGACCTGCCCGCCGCGAGCAGCGATGTAGTCCGCGGCCACTCCGTAGAGTTCGGAAAGAGGCGTGGTGGGCACACCCATCTGTCCGGCTTCGGCAGATTTCAGAAATGCATCGCGAAAGACCATGGCCGCATACTTTACCGAGGTCTTGTCCAGATCCTCATTCAAGCTGCTGACGAGCACCGGAGCCCAGAAGCGTCCGATAGCCGAGGGCGTCTGTCCTTTGCGACGGAGCCAGGAGAGAAAATCTTCGCTGCTGTCGGAGGGAACTCCGGCGAGCAGTCCAAGCATAATGCGGGCAATCGCAAGCTTATCGCCGGGCGAGAGCAGCTTGTATTGCAGAAAGGAGAGCGCGGAGTGGAAGGGCGCGGGAAGCGACGATGATTCGATGAAACCGGAGCGGCCACCAGGCTCAATGAACGTGATGCGCTTGTACCAGCGTACTTTGTCCTCAACGCCCAGGCGCCGATAGAAATCGCGCAGGTTGGTGCAGCAGCCCAGCAGAATGTGCTGGCAGTTGTCCACCACTTCCCCGGTGCCTGGATGCTCGTAGGATGAGGCGCGTCCGCCGAGGAAGGCGCGTCGCTCAAAGAGCGTGACCTTATAGCCGGCGTCGGCCAATGCACAAGCCGCAGAGAGGCCGGCGAGACCACCACCGACAATGCCTACACTGGCACGCGCAGCATTGGATTCGACCGGTTCGGTCACAGCAGTCTCTTCCCGAATCCTTTGGCGAGGATTTTGAGTTTCTCGCCTAGCGAGAGACGCACACGTTCGGAGTAAACGTCGAACTGTTTGAGTTCGATGCGGTCGAGGATGCCGCGATAAATCTCCACCATCGCCCAGAGCGCAGGCTGGCTGACCTCGTCGATGAGAGGAAGAAGCCGCTCGGCGGAAAGATAAAACTCCCGCGCGCGAGCAGCCTCAAACGCCAACAGCAGACGTAGCTTTTCCATCGGCACGCCAGAGCCCAATTCCGCCGCGCTGACGCCGAACTGCGCCAAGTCCTGCTGCGGAAGGTAGACGCGCGACATCGCCGCATCTTCCTTCACATCGCGCAAAATATTGGTGAGCTGGAACGCGATGCCAAGATGCTCGGCATACTGCTCGGCGATGGGATCGCGATAGCCGAAGATACGGATGCAGACCAGGCCGACGACTGAGGCAACGTGATAGCAGTAGTCGTACAGGTCCTGGAAGCTCTGGTACACCACAAGGGGAGCATCGCCCTCCTCGCCGTCTTCGCGCACATCCATGCCGGTCCCGGCGACGAGATGCTCGAGCAGTTCGATGGGAATCTGATAGCGCTGCTGCGAATCGCGCAGGGCGAGAAAGACCGGATCATCGGTACGGCCAACGTTCAGCGAGCGGCGATAGGATTCGATGAAGCTGTTGAGCTTCTCGCGACGCTCCACCGGCGTCATTCCCGGATCGTCGCTGAGGTCATCGGCGTGACGCATGAAGGCATAGACCGCGCTGAGCGCATTGCGCTTTTGCGCAGGCAACAACATAAATCCGTAATAGAAGTTCTTGGCGGAGGAGCGCGCAATGTGACGGCAGGCGCTATAGGCAACGTTGAGCCGCAGTGCGGCGTGCTCGGTGGTGGTGCTCATCCGGCTCTTCCCAGGGCGGCGCGGCCAGCCAATGCGCGCAAGGCCAGCAAAAACTTGCCCCAGCTGCTCAGACTGGGACGCCGTGCAAGCACGTTGTAGTCCTGCTTCTCGATTGCCTGAAGAATCGCCAGACCTCCCCGGCTGAAAAGTTCAAGATCCAAGGCAAGCGAGCGATTGACCATCTTGACCAGAGGCAGTCCGCGCACGAACCACTGGCGCGCCCGCTCTACTTCAAAGCGCATCAGCTCGCGAAACTGGCGGTCAAAACCGCTTTCCGCAATCTGAACTTCGCTGACGCCAAAACGCCGGAGATCTTCGAGCGGCAGATAGACGCGTCCCTTCTTCCAGTCCACCGAAACATCCTGCCAGAAATTTGCGAGTTGCAATGCGGTGCAGGTGTAATCGGAAAGCTGCTGCCGCTCCTCATCGCTGTATCCGCAAAGGTAAAGCACGAGATGCCCAACGGGGTTCGCGGAGTTATTGCAGTAGCCGAGCAGGTCGTCGAATGTTTCGTAACGCGTGACCGTCTGATCTTGACGGAAGGCGGCAAGCAAATCGCCGAACTCATGCCGCGGAATCGCGCAGCTCTGGATGGTTTCCGCCAGTGCAACGAACACCGGATGGCGCGCGGCGTTTGCAGAGCGGCCTTCAATCGCACCGTAGGTGGCATCCAGTTCCTGCTCCCAGCGGTCGAGCAAAGCGAGTGCAACCTGCGTGTCGCCCACTTCGTCACCCAGATCGTCAGAGATGCGGCAATAGGCGTAAACATTGAAGAAATGCTGATGGAGAGACTTTGGCAGGAACCAAGTCGCGACGGAAAAGTTCTCGTAATGCGAGGTGGCCAGGCGGCGGCAGTAACTGCGCGCTTCATCGAGCGACGGCGCGACAGCCGGAATGGCGTACTCTCGCGGCAGACGAGCCCAGCCACGCGCGAGCAGAAGTTCATTGCCGCCATCCCGATTTGCACCGGGAGAGGCGGAGTCGTTTGAACGAGTGCTGGGCACAAATGCGGTCAATTGTCTTCCCTTATCAGCGTCCGGGAATGATGGCGGTCTTGATCTCGCCGCCGCGTACCAGCATCTCCCGCAATACGGATTGCAGTTTGGAGAGCGGCGCTGCCCCGGTGATGTAATCGGCACCTTTGATCTTACGCTCCACAATCAGCGCAAAGGCGCGGCGCACCGTGTCTGGAGTGTGGTGGAACGTAGCCTTCAGGGTGATCTCCGAGTAGTGCAGGCGATCAGTGTTGAGCTGCACGCGCGACCCCTTGGCGCAGCCGCCAAAAAGGTTCACGTTCCCGCCCTTGCGCACCATGTCGATTGCCCACTCCCAAGCTTCGGGACGGCCAACGGCTTCGATGACAACGTCTGAGCCGCGCCGCTCCGGCGTAAGATCGCGTACCGCCTCGATGGGATTAGAAACCTTGGGGAACTGCACCACTTTGCTGGCCCCGGCATGTTTCGCGGAGATGACCTGCTCATCATGCTTGACCACGGCAATCACGTCGCAGCCCATGATGTGGGCCACCTGGATGAACATCAGGCCGATGGGACCAGCTCCAATCACGGTGACGGTCTCGCCGATCTCCACTCCGGTTTCGTGCAGTCCGCGCAGCACACAAGCCAAGGGCTCGGTGAGGGCTGCGGCTTCCACGCTGACTTCCTTTGGAACCACCAGCATGTTGTTCTCTACAATGCGGCGCGGGATACGAATGAACTCTGCATAGGCTCCGTTGTTGAAGAGCAGGTCTTCGCAGAGATTCTCCTGGTGTTTCTTGCAAAAGAAGCATTGTCCGCAAGGGGCCGAGTTGAGCGCCACAACGCGCTGTCCGGTCTTGAAATTCCTGACTCCCGGGCCCGTCTCCTCGATCACTCCGGCAAACTCATGGCCAAACAAGGCCGGTGGAACGATCATCTTGGCGTGGTATCCGCGGCGATAAACCTTGAGGTCGGTGCCACAGGTCAGCGCAGCTTGAACGCGGATAAGTACCTCACCCTCCTCCAGCCCTGGGATTGGCACCCGCTCGATCTTCACGTCCTCCTTGCCGTAGAGGACTGCTGCTGTCATCTTTCCGTTCACTCTGCTTGTCCTTCCCATGCGCTGCAAGGCTGAATCGCGATTTTCATCGTATCCGGCTGCGGATGCGCAGCGAGCCTCAGCGCCTCCAGCGACTGCTGCAACGGAAACCGGTGGCTATAGAGCCCTGCCAGGTCCATGCTGCCGCTGAAAACAAATTCCGCCACTTCCTCATTCAACTCCACAGATGCACTGTAGGAGCCCAGCAAGGTCTTCTCGTCGACGCAAACCGAGGCGGGATCAATCGTGACTTCACCGCGAACCGTTTGCGCAAACAACAGAACCTTTCCGCCAAACCGGGCCGCATCAATTGCAGGCCGGATGAGCGAACTGCCTCCCACCGCAAGGATTACCGCATCCGCGCCGCGGCCTCCGGTTCTTTCACGGATGGCTTGAACGACATCGCAACGGGATGCGTCAATCGACTGGGTTAGTCCGTAGCGCTCACCAATTGTAAGCCGCTGCGGGAACAAATCGGAAGTAATTACGTCTGCTCCCGCACGTTTGGCTAAAACGCCCAGCATCAGTCCGATAGGTCCTTGGCCGATTACCAGGACAGTCTGGCCCTCCTGGACGGCAAGCGTCTCGATTCCCTTCCATACGGTATTCACCGGTTCCATGTAGCTGGCCTGCTCAAAGCTCACCGAATCCGGAATAGCAATGACGCCGCGATCGACAATCCAGTCCATCACCCGGATGTACTCAGAGAAGCCGCCGCCCGATGGCTCGCCAAAACCCGCCGTGGTGCCTACGCGCTTGTAAACCGGACATTGCGAAAACACCTTGTTCCGGCAGTAGTAACAGGTGCCACAAGGGATGTGGTGGAAGACCATGACGCGATCTCCCTCGCGGAAGCGAGTGACACCCGCGCCGCAAGCCACCACAACGCCAGTCATCTCATGGCCAAAGACACGAGGTGCAGAGTGCGAACCGGTGGAAATTTTCTTAAGATCGGTTCCGCAGATTCCACAGGTGTGGATGCGTACAAGGAGTTCGCCGGGCTCGATTACGGGCACCGGGACCGTCTCCAGCCGCATGTCATTTTTTCCGTAATAGATGGCCGCCAGCATCTGTTTGGGAATCGAGCGCGATGCAAGCACTACGGAGCGGGGACTAATCACTGCCATGTTCTCTCTTCCAATCTAACTTTCGTGGCGGAGGGCGAATGCTTCGCCGAAAAACCCCGCCAATCCGTTATACATTCATCCACGGAGCTTGCCAGGGCCGTGGAGGCTAGTCTGCTGTTCCTGTTCAAAGCCGCCACGCGCGGCCACAAACCAGGACGCAGGGCGATGTGGGCCACAAAGCGCCCGGTCTCAAACCCCTCCGGCGTGATGAAGGCGGACAGAAAACCGAGATCCTCCTCCGCGCCGTCTGAGACAGCCTTGATCGCCGCAAATTTCCGGCTGCACTCGGCAGCGGCGGCGGCGACACCGGCGGCTTCCATGTCCACAACGGTGGCGCCAAAGCGGGCAGCAGCTTCCTGCTTAAGGGCTTTGCCTGCCACGCGATCCAAGGTGACCAGTTGGCCGTGGCCAAACTCGCACTGAAACATTCTACCGGTAGCGGCCTCTAACAACCCGGACGGAACCACCACCGCGCCCGGCTGCAAATCTGGGACACAGGAGCCAGCGAACCCAATTGAAAACACTACCGCCGGCGAGAAGTTCTCAATGAGCACCTTCGCGGCGGCATACGCCTGCTTAACCCCGGTTCCGGCACAGATGAGTGCAGCCTGTTGTTTGCAATAGATTCTGCGCTGCACCCCGGCGACTCGCACATTTACTGTGCTCCAGCCGCGCGTCAGGCCGGAAACCTCCCGCTCCAGAGCAGCGACGAACCCAAACTCGACTGGACTCATGCAGTTGGGCACGTCGCCTCGTAAGCCGGAGCATAGCCTTGGGCGACAAACCACTGGGCGGCGCGGCGTAGGGCGTCCCGGACTGGACCGTGCGTATATTCCAGCTCGCGTTCGGCCTTCGCGGAGTCCACCCACATGAATTTCTTTCCCATGCGAACCTCTTCCACTGTCGCTCTTGGCTCACGATTCCTAATGTATCCATTGAAGGTTTGATCGAAGGCCGCGAAGGCCATCGCCACCGAGTGTGGAACTTTCATGGTAGGCGAGGGCAGACCGGTCAGCTCGCCCAGAATGTCGAGGACCTGCTTCAGCGTAAGGTTCTCACCGCCGAGAATATAACGCTCACCACGTCGCCCTTTTTCAAAAGCAAGGAGATGCCCGCGGGCCACATCGTGCACATCCACAAGGTTCATCCCGGTTTCCATGTAGGCGGGAAAATTTCCGAGCAGGAAGTCGAGCACAATGCGTCCGGTGGGTGTGGGCTTAATGTCCTGCTCGCCAATGGGAGTGCTGGGGTTGACGATCACGACCTCGGCACCCCAGGCCGCAAACTCCACAGCCTTGCGCTCGGCCAGATACTTGGAACGCTTGTAATGGCCAATCATATCGGCCATCTGAACCGGAGTTTCCTCGTTCACCGCCGTGCGGTCATAACCAAATCCGAGCGTTGCCACCGAGGAGCAGTAGACAGTGCGGCGGACGCCAGCCGCCTGTGCCGCCTCAATGACCGCAACGGTGCCATCGACGTTGGTCGCGTACATTGGCTGAGGATCGCGTATCCAGAGGCGATAGTCGGCTGCGACGTGAAAGACGGCCTCACAGCCTTCCATTCCCCTGCGCAGCGATGCCGCATCGGTAAGATCGCCGACAACCAGATCGGCACGCAGACCGGCAAGATTCTCCCGGCGACTCCCGGCCCTCATCAGCAGACGTAGATCGGCCCCCTGCTCTTGCAACAGGCGCGCCACATGACTGCCCACGAACCCAGTCGCTCCGGTTACGAATGCTTTCAAAATCCGTCTCTCCTGGGGAATTGAACGCAGCCCATCCACGCTGTGCTTTGAGGGATGGTTAAACTCGCGGCGCCGAGCCCTAGTCGCCCTGGCTGCGCGCGTACTTCGCCAGCGCCATGAGTGGGAAGTACCACGGATAGGAATGATACTTCAGATAGAAGACGCGGGGGAATCCAGTACCGGTGTAGGGCACCTCGCTCCAGCCGCCGTCCGCCTGTTGCGTGTCCAGCAGATAGGCAATGCCGCGCGCCAGCGACTCCGAGCGATAATCCCCGCCGGCCATCAACCCAAGTACCGCCCAGGCGGTCTGCGAGGCGGTGCTCACGCCGACACCCTTCTGGTTCACGTCGTCGTAGGAGCCGATCGTCTCTCCCCATCCGCCGTCGGGATTCTGCATCATGCGCAACCACTCGGCCGCCTGCTGCACCATCGCCTCATGATTATCAAAGCCAATGGCTTCCAGTCCGCGCAGCACGCACATGGTGCCGTAAATGTAGTTCACACCCCAGCGCCCAAACCACGAGCCGTCAGACTCCTGCTCCTTGCGAATGAATTCGATGGCTCGCCGCACTGGCTTGTCGTTCAGGGTAAACCCGTGCGCGGCCAGGCACTCCAGCACTCGGCCCGTAATATCGACCGTCGCCGGATCGAGCATGGCGTTGTGGTCGGCGAACGGAATGTTCTGGAAAACCATGCGGTTATTGTCTTTGTCGAATGACGCCCAGCCGCCGTTCTTGCACTGCATGGCAAGCTCCCAATGGATGCCGCGCTGCACGGACTCGCTCTGGAAGCGGGCGTCCTTGGTTTCGATATGGTTCAGCGCGAGCAAAACCTGCGCGGTATCGTCTACGTCCGGATAGAACTCATTGTTGTGCTCGAAGTACCAGCCGCCAGGCTCGGCATTGGGAACCTTAACCGACCAGTCACCCTTGCGGCGGTTCTGCTTCTTGAGCATCCACTCGGCGGCTTTTACCATGCGCGGCTCCGCCGTGTCGGCACCGCTCTCAGCCAGGGCGAAGAGGGCGTAGGCGGTATCCCATACAGGGGAGGCGCAAGGCTGCATGCGGAAAGTGTCACCCTCTTCGATGCCCAGCTTTTCAAATTCATCCAGCGCGCGAATCACCTGCGGGTCGTCGAGCGAGTAGCCGAGGCAGCGCAGCGCAATGATCGAGTTCAGAATGGCTGGATAGATGGCGCCCAGGCCATCGCTCAATTCGAGACGTTCCAGCATCCATTTCTCGGCGGCCTTCAGCGCAAAGGAGCGCAGCGGACGCACATGCACGCGCTCAAAGCCGTGGCAGAGGCGGTCGAGGACAAGGAAGAAGTTCCGCCAGCTAATCAGATTGCTGTCCCACTTCAGACGCAACGAACTGCCATGGCGTCCATGCGGAAAAAGCTCATCGATGTTCCACTCGTCGGGAATCTTCTTGAAAGGCTTTTTGGCGTAGCAGATGGAGAGCGGAATCAAGATCTGGCGCGACCACGAAGAAATCTCGTAGATATTGAACCAGAACCAGTTGGGAAACAGCACGATCTCGGGCGGAATAGCCGGAACCGCGTCATAGTCATACTGGCCGAGAGCGCAGAGATAGACCTTGGCGAAGGTGTTGCACGCGGGCACGCCACCCAGCGCAAGAATGCACTGGCGGGCACGCGCCATAGCAGGCTCGTCGGGCAGACGCCCGCACATTTTCAGCGCGAAGTAAGCCTTCACGCTGGCCGAGACGTTGGAGGGTCCACCATGGTAGGTTGGCCAGCCGCCATCCTCGTTCTGATAGCGAAGAATCTGAGTAGCGCCCTTCTGGAAGCGCAACTCGTCACGAGTGCCGAGAAGAGTGTGGAGAAAGATGTAATCGGAGACGAGCGTGGTGTCGGCTCCCAGCTCGCCGCACCACCAACCGTCTTCATGCTGCCGCCCAAACAGAAATTGTTGTGCGGACTGGATCGACCTCTTCAGCCGGGCACCCAGGCCAGAGATCTTTCCAAAACGTATGGCAGTCGATTGCGTTGAACTTGCGTCCATGAATTCCTACTCCACCGGTCTTGCTTCAGGAGCAGCACCGATTGCGGCAACGATCTCCGGCGGCAGCGCGAAACGCACATGCTCCGGCATCACTTCCACCTCGCGCACATTGGAGAAGCCCTTCTTCCCCAGGAAGGCAATCACTTCCTGCACGAGAATTTCCGGCGCCGAAGCGCCCGCCGTGAGGGCAACCGTCTTGACGCCGTCCAACCATTTCTCGTCGATGTCCCTGCAGGTGTCAATAAGAAATGCGCGAGTGCCGAGATTTCCGGCAACTTCGACAAGCCGGTTGGAGTTTGAACTGTTTGGCGATCCTACGACCAGCACCAGGTCTGCCTGCTCAGCAACGTTCTTCACCGCAACCTGGCGATTCTCCGTGGCATAGCAGATGTCCTGCGCATGCGGCCCGCGGATGTTTGGAAACTTTGCTTTGAGCGCCTCAATGGTGTCCGTCGCCTCGTCAAGCGAAAGCGTTGTCTGGGTTAGATATGCAACGCGATCCGGGTCGGGGACAACGATGTTTGCCACCTGCTCCGGGCTGCTGACGACCTGGGTAACTTCGGGAGCTTCGCCGAGCGTGCCGACAATCTCGTCATGGTTCAAGTGGCCAATGAGAATCAGCGAGTATCCGTCCTTGGCAAATCTGATCGCCTCCACGTGAACCTTCGTAACCAGCGGGCAGGTCGCGTCGATCACCCGAAGCAGCCGAAGTTTGGAAGCCTCCCGCACAGACGGAGCAACCCCGTGCGCGCTATAGATAACGCGCTCGCCGTTGGGTATCTCCTCTACGTCGTCTACAAAGATGGCGCCTTTGCCTTTAAGATCCTCGACAACATACTTGTTGTGCACGATCTCCTTGCGGACGTAGACGGGCGGGCCGAAGGTTTCCAGGGCAATGCGCACAATGTCAATGGCGCGCACCACTCCGGCACAGAACCCGCGGGGCTTCAGAAGAAGCAATGATTTGGCTTCGGTCGTTTGTGTCATCTGCTTTATTCGATGCGGTCCGGGTGCTCCACGAACCGGGCATCATCCGGGCAGCTACTCTGCCCCTGATCTTGCACTATCTTAGCAGGCGAGCCGCCGCCGGGATAGCTGGGGAGAGCACTTACCGTAGCTGGAATCAAGCCCTAGACGTTTGCCCTTAGGAGCTGATCGGCATTCTGCAAACTTGCCTCGGTAATTTTGGCTCCGCTGAGCATTCGGGCAATCTCGCTCCGCCGCTCCTCGGACGAGAGTGGCCGGACCGTAGTCTTGGTTCGCCCTGCACTTTCGTGCTTCTCGATCAGAAAATGGCGGTCGGCAAACGACGCGATCTGCGGCAAGTGGGTGATGCAGAGAACCTGCTTGGTGCGGGAGAGGGCTTTCAGCTTCTTGCCTACGGCGTCGGCAGCGCGGCCACCGATTCCGGCGTCAATTTCGTCAAAGACCATGGAGCGCTGAGTGTCTGAACCTTTGCTATGCAGACGTCCGGCCTCAACACTTGCTTTCAGCGCCAGCATCACGCGCGAGAGTTCGCCGCCGGAGGCAATCTGCTCGATCGGCCCCATCGGCTCGCCGGGGTTGGTTGAGATCAGGTAGGCCACATGGTCAAATCCCGAAGCGCTCCAGTTGCCTTCCTCGTCGGAGCCGGATACTTCGATCTTGAACTTGGCCTTCATCGCCAGGTCGTTGATTTCGCCTTCAACTGTCTTCTCAAGTTTTCGCGCTATCTCATAGCGCTGCTTACTCAAACTGCGAGCCTCTTCGAGATACTTTGCCGCGGTCGCGGCCAGCTCCTTGCGCAGCTTGGCCAGCAGTTCGTCCTTATTCTCAATGTCGTCGAGTTTGCTGGCGACTTCCTGCTGGAATGCCAATACATCGTCCAGGGTCTTTCCGTACTTGCGTCGCAACTTGTCGAGAATGGCGAGGCGATCTTCAACCTCGGCAAGGCGTTCGGGCGAGGCGTCCATGCCATCGGCAAAGTCACGCAGAGTGGTCGCAACGTCCTCGACCGTAATTCGCGCACTCTCAAGCTGAGCCAGCGATTCTTTGAAGGACTCATCGAAGCGCGAAAGCTCTTCCAGATGCTTGGTAGCTGCGCGCAGACGTGCAGTCGCCGACTCCTCTACCTCATACAGCACTTCGAATGCGCCAATCGCTGCCCCGTAGACGCGCTCAGAGTTTGCCAGCACGCGCTTTTCAGATTCCAGCTTCTGATCTTCACCGGCGACGGGATTGGCTTCGCGAATTTCCTTGAGCTGAAATCTCCATAGATCGACAAGACGTAATTTTTCCTGCTCACCCTTTTCCAGCTCCGCAATGCGGTGAGAGACTTCCCTCCACTTTGCGTAGGCTTCTGCTACCGGGCTCAGACGGATTCCCGCGGCCGCATCCAACAACGTCAGGCGCTCCGGAGGATCAAACATCAGGATGGCTTGATTCTGCGCGTGAACGATGGCGAGACGCGGAGCAAGTGTCTTGAGCACGGCCACGGTGGCCGGTTGATTGTTGATAAAGACGCGCCCCTTGCCGTTGAGCGCGATGTCGCGGCGCAGGATGATCTCCGCACCTGCTCCGTCGATTCCGTTTTCCTCCAGCACCTGGGCGATGGCCGGATCATCGACTTCATATACGGCGGCAACGGTGGCTTTCTCCGCGCCGTGGCGCACCACATCGCTATAAGCTTTTTCGCCCAGCAGCAATGCCAGAGCGTCGATGAGGATGGACTTGCCCGCGCCGGTTTCTCCGGTCAGCAGGTTCAGGCCAGCTCCAAACTCAACCACCACGTTATCGATGACGGCGTAGTTTTCAACCCGTAGTTCCCTGAGCACTCGGCACCTGTTCGTTGATGTTTTCCCGGCGAGGATACCACGGCAGGGCCATCCGCGCGCCATGCAAAAACTTTGGTTACCATTGGCGTGCGCCCACTTCGGAATTCGCTGCACCGTATTCGATTGCCCGTGATCGCCCCGGAATGTGTTCACTTCTATTCGGGATTGCTGGATATAGTACCGTTCTGTGCAATCCACGCGCGCAAAGGCCCACGGAGCTGACTATAATTAAATTCATCATGCATCACTGCCTTGGAAACTTATGTGGCTGTGCTGCGACTTCAGCGCTTGCTCTCCAATGAGAAAAGGATGCCCATACCTAGCTTATTAGCATTTGCACTCGGCGGAGAGGTATTGGATATGGTTTCCAATACCGGCTTGGTCGCCAAAATTGTGCTCTTGATTCTCCTGGCCTTCAGTCTTCTCTCCTGGGCCATAATCGTCTCCAAGTACGGACTCTTCCGGCGTGCCGCAGTGCAGAGTGGCCGCTTTGTGCGCGTCTTCCGACGCTCTACTCGACTGCAGGAGCTGGCGGCCGTGGCTGAGCAGTTCAAGCCTTCGCCGCTCGTGGCCGTCTTTGAAGGTGCGGTGGAGGAGCTGAAACGCTGCGGCGCCAACCCTCGAACGCTTTCGGTGCAACGCGCCACGCAGATCGCCGCCTCCGAGGAGCTGACCCGTCTGGAAAATCGCCTGACCTGGCTTGCCACCACCGGCTCCATCGCTCCCTTCGTGGGACTCTTCGGTACGGTGTGGGGCATCATCGACGCGTTCCACGGACTGGGCAATGCCGGCGCGGCTACATTGCGCGCGGTTGCGCCCGGCATCTCCGAGGCACTGATTACCACGGCAGCCGGACTGTTTGCCGCCGTGCCGGCCGTGGTGGCCTATAACTATTTTCTGCAGAAGATTCGCGAATTTGCGGCCCGCATGGATGACTTTAGCCTCGAGCTGCTTAACATCATCGACCGCAACGGCGACGCGCGATAGGAGACTGCGGTGGCGTTTACAAACAACAAGGGACGCACCCAATCCTCCCTTTCGGATATCAACATCACGCCGTTCGTGGACGTGGTGCTGGTGCTGCTGGTGATGTTCATGGTCACCGCGCCGATTCTTCAGTCGGGCATCGAGGTAGAAGTACCCAAGACGAAGACGGTGAAGGAGATCAGCGAAGAGCGGCTGGTCATCACCATCGACAAGGATCAGCGGGTCTACCTCGGTAACGATCCCATCAACATCAATGACATTGCTGGCCTGTTGCACCAAAAGATTCGCGATCCGCAGGGCCAGAGCGTATTTATTCGTTCCGATGAAAACGTTCCTTTCGGCGCCTTTGCCACCGTCATGGACGCCGTGAAGCAGACCGGCATCACCAATGTGAGCATTGTTACGCAACCTTTAAACCTGAAAGCCAATGCCTCTGGACGCTGACATTTACGGTTATAAAGAAGCGGTGGCGCCATCGCTGATGATCTCCACTGCGCTGCACGCCGGGCTGCTGGCCTGCCTTGTTTTGGTCCCTGCCGTCTTCTCCCACACCGGCGAAGACTGGGGCAACAACGGTAGTGGCGGAGCCGAGGGCGGGGCCATCAGCGCACATCTGGTGAGTGGAATTCCTCTGCCTCCCAATCCCCAGGCCAAACCGGAGAACGTGCTGGCGAATGACAGCAAAGGCTTGTCGCAGTCGAAACCTGCGCCTGCGGCAAAGGCGGACCAAGACGCCATTGCGATTCCTGACAAGCTGACCAAGGTGAAACCGGCAAAGGAGAAATCCTCGGCCACCATTCCGGGACGGGACCTTACCCGGCAGAAGCCGACCGTGGTGACGCCCACTCATGAGCAGCCACGCGAGGTGGCAAAAGTTGATAACACCGTTCCATTCGGACAAGGCGGCCCCGTTGCCGGTCCCTATACAACCTTCCAGAATGGCAATACCGCCGGAGGGTTGAAGTTCGGCGAAAATGGCAACGGCACCTTTGGCAGCCGCTTCGGATGGTACACCGACGTAGTGGCCAGAAAAGTTCATCAGGCGTGGCAGAGCGAGGTAAATCCGAGCATTACTTCAGCCAAGCGGGTCTATATCCTGTTCGACATTTCGCGCAGTGGGTCGCCTTCCAATGTTCGAGTTGAGCAGTCGTCCGGCATCCCGTCCCTCGATCAGTCAGCCGTTCGCGCCCTGCAGCGCATTGACACGTTTGGCCCGCTTCCGCCGGGATATAGCGGCAATTACGTCTCTGTAGAGTTCTGGTTCGATTACCGGCGCTGAGTGTCGCGCCAAGGCCGTTTTCAGGAGAGTGGAATGAAGAAAATCGCAATCCTATCCGCCATGTTCTTCGCGCTTGTACTGCCTGCCGTTTCGCAGGATTGGATTCGGACGGGCACTGGCGTTGGCGGTGAGAAGATCCGTATCGCGGTGCCAGATTTCAAGATCGCGAGTGCGGACGCGAAGTCGGTACCCCTCGATAAGACCTTCAATGATGTACTGTTCAACGATTTGCAGCAGGCCGGAATCTTCGAAATGGTCTCCAAGAGCTTCTACCCGGCGACGATTGGAATCCCGGCTGATGCCCGTCTGGACCAGTGGGCCGCACCTCCGCCCAAAGCCGCGATGCTTGCGTTCGGTAACCTTGGCGTCAGTGGGAGCTCGCTGCAGGTGCAGGGCTGGCTCTTCGATGTGAAAAATACGCAGAGCCCGCAGGTCTTGGCAAAGCAATATCGCGAAGCCGCCACGGACGACAATGCCCGCCTGATCGCCCATCGTTTCGCCGACGAGATCATCTTTCGGCTGGGCGGCGGAATTTCCGGCATCGCGGAGACCAAGCTTTACTTCGTGAGTAGCCGCACCGGCAACAAGGAAATCTGGGCAATGGATTATGACGGCGCCGCGCAGCACGCGGTAACCCATCTCAGATCGATTTCGCTTTCGCCCCGCGTCTCGCCCGATAACTCGCGCGTTGCCTTCGCCTCATTTTTCAGGGGCGGTCCCAATATCACCATGTGGTCACTTGAGCTCGGAAGGCTGGTTAAGTTCCCGACCTATGGTGGTACAACGCTGTCGCCTGCCTGGAGTTCGGACGGCGCTCGCATCGCCTTTTCATCTTCGCGTACCGGTGACCCTGAAATCTATGTTTGCGATCAGAACGGAAATAACCTCAAGCGCCTGACGGCGTATCATGGACCTGATGTATCGCCGGTGTGGAATCCCAAGACTAACGCGCAGATAGCCTGGGTAAGCGGACGCTCCGGCCTGCCGCAGATTTACATCATGGACGCCGACGGTACTAACGTGCAGCGAATCACCGATCAGGGCTACGCCGTCTCTCCCTCCTGGTCGCCCAATGGACAGTTTCTTGCCTTTGCCTGGGTTCGGCACTACGGCGCCGGAGCTCCCGGTAATTTCGATATCTACATCATGGACATTGCCAGCCGTCAGTGGGTGCAACTGACCCACGACGGAGGACATAACGATTATCCATCCTGGTCGCCCGACAGCCGCCACATCGTTTATCAATCGAACCGCAGCGGCAGCGAGCAGATATGGTCCATGCTGGCCGATGGCAGCCAGCAGACCGAGTTAACCTTCAGCGGCTCCAACTCGCAGCCCAATTGGAGTTGGAAGTAGCAGAGCGCAGGATATTGTGAGGATTCGTCGTTTCGTTTTCGAGATTAATCTCAACCAACCGGCCCGGCGTGCTCTCCGAGCGCTGCCAAACGCGAGGCTCTCTCGCCTAGGAGGATGAATTGAAGCTCAAGAAAATGAATTGGACTTTTGTCACTCTGGCTTTGGCGGCAATTATCGTCGCCGGAGCTTGCAAGAAGCACCAGGTCCCCCCTGCCCCGCCCGCAACTCCGCCTGCACCTGCACCAAAAGCAACCCTGAGCGTAAGCCCTGAGAGCATTCAGCGTGGCACCTCGGCAACCCTCACCTGGTCCACTCAGGATGCAACATCCGTGAACATCGACGGCATTGGAAGCGTGCAGACGAATGGATCGCAGTCGGTCTCGCCGAGCGCTTCTATCACCTACCACCTCTCCGCGCAGGGTCCGGGAGGCTCGGCTGATGCAAGCACCCGCCTCACCGTGGTTGAACCTCCTCCTCCTCCGCAGCCGGAAGCCGCAGTCACTCCCAGCGATGCAGAGCTGGTTGCGCAGAACGTGAAGGATATCTACTTCGACTACGATCGCTATGATCTGCGTCCAGAAGATCAGTCCATCGTCAACGCCGATGCAGCGTTCCTCAAGGCTCACCCATCGATCAAGATCACCGTCGAGGGACACTGCGATGAACGCGGCTCAACCGACTACAACCTTGCCTTGGGCGATAACCGCGCCAACTCTGCCCGCGAGGCATTGATCAAGGCTGGCGTTGGAGCCAGCCAGGTCAAGGTCATCAGCTATGGCAAGGAGAAGCCGTTCTGCACGGAGAGCAACGAAGCCTGCTGGCAGTCGAATCGCCGCGATCACTTCGTCGCCGGCCAGAACTAAGATTCACCATCGCATCGAAACCGGCGGGGCGTCATCGTGAGCCCCGCCATGTTTTTCTGTTCTTGCCGAAATTGCCAGCTTGCACGACAATATAAGTCATCTGTATTAAAATGAATTTCGAACGGCTGTCCCCTCCCCTCGCCGTGGCGATAGGAGTCCGGCGCCAACGCGCCCGGAGATAAAAAATGAAGTTGAGAAAACTCGCCTCTATGGCGGTCATGACCCTGATGCTGGGTGCACTTGCAACTCCGGCCTTTGCGGTCTCCAAGGAAATCATTCAGCTCCAAACCCAGGTGCAGGACCTGGCCGATCGCATGGCGCGCATGCAGCAGTCTTTCGATGAGCGCATGGGTGTAATGCAAAGTCTGGTTCAGCACAGCACTGACAACGTGAACCAGCTCACGCAGACCATGCAGGAGCTGCAAAAGGCGCTGCAGCAGCAAAACTCTGACTCGCAGACGAAGGTCGATCAGGTCTCAGGCCAAATACAAACGCTCAACGATACCCTCGACGAGTTGAAGGCGCGCCTCGCCAAGGTCAGCAAGCAACTGGACGACATCCAGAACCAGCAGCAGAATCTGCCACAGCCTGCCGCGCCTGGCGCAGCCCCCACAGGCGGAGCAAACACGCCAAACGGAGCAGCCATACAGGCACCACCCGCGGATGTCCTCTACAACAATGCGCTGCGCGATTACAACGCGGCACGTTACGACCTGGCTCTCTCCCAATTCCAGGACTATCTGAAGTACTACTCCAGCACGGATCTGGCCGGCAACGCGCAGTTCTATATCGCGGATATGGAGTATCGCTCGGGAAATTTCGAGGCCGCAGCCAGGGATTACGATAAGGTTTTGGAGCAATTCCCCGGTGGTAACAAGGCTGCAGCCGCTCAGCTGAAGAAGGGTTACTCACTTCTTGAACTTGGACGCAAGGATGCGGGCATTCGCGAGTTGAAGGCTCTTATCCAGCGTTATCCCCGCAGCATTGAAGCTACCCAGGCGCGAGAACGCCTGCAAAAACTGGGCGCGGCCAGTTCGCGCCCGGCAGCTCACAAAACCCACTAGCGCCCCTTACTCCGCGCGATTCTGCATCTTCATCCATCGGCATTCTAAACTCTTTGCGCCACTGGTGTGGCAACTCCCGGCTCGTCCGCTTTCATCTCACTTCGCAGGTCAGAACTCCTGCTTATGACAATTGCCGGCTCACACGAGAAAACTCTTCTGCAAGCGCTCTCAACGCTCTGCCTGGCTCCAAGCCGCGCCGAGCAGGTCTATCCCACGATCTCCGCACTCACTGAGCAGGAGTTTGCCGAACTGATTTCACTGGCCGACTGCAATCACGTTTTACTGCGTGCATTGGCTCCTCTCCACGATGTGGCTGAACGGCTCGGAGACTCTCAACTGGCCGCCCGCTGCCACTCCCGCATCGAGCAGGAGAAACTCCGCATTCACCGTGCAGTGCGGCAGCTGTTTGTCATCACCACAGAACTGGAAGCCGCTGGCTGTCCTACCACCGTAATGAAGTCATTAGACCATTGGCCTGATTTCGGCAGCGATCTGGACCTTTACACCACGGCCAGCGCCAGCCAGGTTTGCCAGGCAATGAGCACGCGATTCCGCGCCTCTCTGGAGCCGCAAAGCTGGGGCGACAGGCTGGCCAACAAATGGAACTTCACGATTCCCGGCCTGCCGGAAGCCATCGAGGTACACGCGCAGCGGCTCGGCCAGACTGGCGAGCACATCGCCATGGCGCAGCGCTTCGTCTCGCGCCGCGTAAAGAAATCGCTGCTCGGTCTCGAATTCATGGTGCCCGCTCCTGAGGAGCGCATCGTGGTGGCAACCCTGCAGCGCATGTACCGGCACTTTTATTTCCGGCTAACGGACATCGTCAACATTGCCGGACTAGTTGAATCTGGCGCCGTCGATTTTGTTGAGCTGCATCGCGCCGCCTCGATGGGCGGAATATGGAGAGGTGTCTGTTCTCTGTTGCGCATCGTCAGCGACTACGTGCTTACCTATCGCGGAACGGCGGTCGTGCTACCTTCCGAGGTCCTTTCCGACGCGCTTTTCGGCGGCGAGAAGGTGTATATCAAATCGCGTTTTATTCGCGTGCCGATTATGCCGCAGGGCGCTGAGTTATATACCGCACAGGTAACAACAGCAGCGCTCAGGGGAGATGTCGCGGGCACCTTCCGCCTCTCGCTGCTGCCATATCTCGCCTCTGCCGCCGCGATCAGCTATAAGCTCACCGGCAGCGATAAAGGAGTCTGGTAGCGGCTACAGGAGCTGAATGATCTCCGGACGCAGCTCGCCGTCGACAATCTCGATTTTCCCCAAGGTGACGGGAAGCGAGAAGCGGCGTGGGCCTGCGCTGCCGGGGTTGAAGTAGAGCACTCCGTTTCGCCACTCAATTGCCGGTTGATGTGAATGTCCAAAGATCACGGCTGCCACTCCGGCTGCCTCCGGCTTCAGGTCCAGATCGGCGAGGCGGTGCAGGATGTAGAGATTTTTCCCATCGCATTCTGCAACCTCTGCCGCATGCAAGCCCTTTGCCCAAGTCTCTACGTCCACATTGCCGCGCACGGCTACCACGGGAGCTATGCGCCTGAGCTGATGCAGTACCTCCGGAGCTCCCAGGTCACCTGCGTGCAAAATCAGTTCGCTGCCACTCAATGCTTCGCTGGCTTCCGATCTCAGCCATCCATGTGTGTCGCTGATCACCCCAATCCCCATGAATTCATTGTACCGGACGCGATCAGTACGAATAGCGCAGAGAAAACTGCTGCACCCGAGGCCGGGTGAGCGTGGCGCCATAGACTCCGAACTCACCGCTGCTGGTCATGTTCTGCAACGAGGTAAGCGGGTTCACGTCAAAGCGAACGGAGTTGGTCACGTTGAAGACCTCCCAGGCAAACCTGAGGCCGCCGCGCTCGCGAATCTTCCAACTCTTTGACAAGCTCGCATCGATGCCAAAGTAGCCATCACCGCGAAAGTTGTTACGGTTTCCAGCCTCGCCCGGATAAGGATTGCGCATATTGTTCAGGGCCTCGGCAGGGTTCGCAAAAGCCTGAACGTCAACGCTGACAATGGGGTTGCCACTGCCGTCCATGGCCGCGGTCTTCTCGATGTGGGCGTGAGTCCGGATTGGTCCGGTCTGAACCATGTTGCTTTTCTCATCCCAGTCGGTTCCCCAGCCAGCTCCGCTGATTACGCTAAAGGGCAGTCCGCTGGTCCAGCGCGCCACTCCGGAAAGCTGCCAATTTCCAATCACACGATCCATCTCTGGGCTGGAAGCACCAAGCAACCGCTTCCCTCTTCCCACCGGCAACTCCATCACCCAGCTTCCGGTGAGCAAATGCCTGACGTCGAAATCCGAGGGAGCGTAGTTCAAGCGCGGCTTCCAGGAGTTGAGAACAGCTCCAAAGCTGCTGCCTGCAGTAGTGCCCGTGCTGGAAGAAAACATCGTGCGCTCGGCGTCGGAACCCATATCGAGCGACTTGGAAAACGTGTAGCTCAGTTCCATCTGCACGCCGCGGCTCATCTTGCGCTGGAGCGTAACCTGGCCTGCGTTGTAGTTGCTGCTTCCAATCGATGACCACGCATAGAGGCTGGCATATTGACGCGGCCAGAAGCGGTTGGTCTGGCCGCCGCAGCCCGGCGTGCACAGAATATCCATCATGTAGAGCGAGCCGGTTTCATTCCCTGCAAGCCATCCGTTATAGATATTCTGCGTGGCGCTGTTGCCGCCTCCGGCTGCATCGGGAAACATATTCTCGAAGTATGGGATCGCCGCAACATTTACGGCTCCCGCATATTTCTGTTTAGAGAGCTGCGTGGCCGCCGCAAAATAGTCCGTACCGGACTTCGAATCCACCAAATCCAGCGGCTGCGCCAGGTCGATCTGCTGCAACTGGTGGCGCCCGAAGCGGCCGATATATGCGACTTCAAGAACGAACTGGCTAGGTAGTTCGCGCTGCAGCGAGAGATTGATCACATGCGAGTACGGCGTCTTCATGTGATCATCCAGTCCATGCGCAATTTCAAATCCCGTCCATAGCGGATTGTTCGGTGCCAGTGCCGGATAGGTGATCGTCGAGGATGGGATCCCCGTAATATTCGGTAGATCGTGCGGGCCAGTGAAGCGCGGCGAGTTGTCTGGCGTAAGCACGTTGGTGGGATTCGTAATGCTCTGGCTCAGTCCGAAGGAGCCGAACTGGTCAAATAAATTTACGATTCCCTCACCGTAGTGATCGTAGTAGATGCCGTACCCCGCACGAATCGAACTCTTCTCCGCCCCGCCAAAAATCATGTGCCAAAAGCCATCCGCAGGCGAAGGAGAAAAAGCAATTGCGATTCGGGGCGCGACATTTCCCTTCTGCATGGGCCAGTAGGATTTCAATCCTCGTGCCTGCCCCGACGGTGCGAAGGAAAGATCAGGTTGCACGCTGTTACCCAGTGCCGCCTGTTGCGCACGGGTCTTGAACCACTGGTCGACGTCCACAGTGGGCTGTACCTGCTGCCCGTGAATCTCGTACGGTGTCTGCAAGAGAGTGTGGCGCAGGCCAAAGGTGAGCGTCAGTCTCGGCCTCACTCGCCACGAATCTTGCAGGTAATACTCAAACTCGTTGTTCTTGAACTCGCGATCGAGCATCGCACCCGCGGGCAGCAGGTTTGCCATCGCACCGCTGCCCGAGATCTGATAATTAGCTTGCGTGGTCACCAGGTCCAGAAGACCTGCAAGGTTTCCCATAGCAAAGTTGTAAGAGTCTGCAAAGCCCGGATCGACGCCCGGCAGTCCGAAGGCCGCTGGATCGAGACTCTGCCCAGTACCTGCGATGCCGGCATCGGCCAGTGCATAGGAGTTCGTGTAGCCGTAGTTATAGGACAGCGCGTCCGAGCGGCGGTGATTGTAGATCAGCCGGTAGTTGGCTCCGAACTGAATCGTGTGCGTCTTGTGTATCCACGTCAGGTCGTCGGTGAGGTTGTTCACCGGGACGTCAACCAACGTTGTCCTGCTCTCGGCATTCAGCGGACTGATGTTGTAGAAATTTGCGTACTGGCCCTGGCCGATGCCTCGCGTTGCATTGCCTTGCCGGATGAATCCGTAATGCAGATTGTTCACGAGATTGGCAGATGCGTTCCAGGTATCCCCAATAACAAAGCCTTTGCTGTTATCCCAGGTAGTGGAACTGGCGGGCTGCCCCGGAAACTGCGGCACACCCGACTGCTTATCATTTTGCAGATTGCCCCGGGCAAACAGCCAATTACTGCGCGATAGCGCGTAGTCGAAGCGCGTGATGTATGTGTCCAACGCTGTCGGATTAGGCGCAGGCCACGTGTAGGATGCCGTGTTCAGGCCATCGCCAGCAGCGTATCCGTTGGGCAACGGATACTGGTTAAACACCGCAAGAACGTTCGGGTCTACGCCCGGCCCCCACGGACAAGTGCCGTTCGCCGAACAGTTGTTATCCATCGCCGCAATTTGTGCGGGGTTGAGCGTAATGTTCTTCGTCACTCCATTTGCTGTGCTGGGATACTGGATGCTTCCAGCCCGCATAGAAGCCGTGGGGACAATCAGCGTCATCTGCTGATCTTCGGCGGTCCTCTGGCCCTCGTAATTGGCGAAGAAGAAGATTTTGTCTTTCCTGATCGGACCGCCGAGCGAAGCTCCGAAGGTATTGCGGATCAGCTTTCCCGGTACATTCGGCAGTCCCTGCGCGGCCTCGGCCTGCTCATTGAACCAGTCGTTCGCCTCTCCTATCGAACTTCGGTTGTACTCATAAAGAGTGCCGTGCAGCTGGTTGGTTCCGCTCTTGGTTACCAGGCTGACCTGCGCGCCGGATGAGCGCCCGGTGTCGGCTCCAAAGCCGACGGTGGTAACGCGAAACTCCTGCACGGAATCCAGCGTGGAGCGGAGCACGCCGGTGAACGCGTAGCCATTCACCTGGTCGTTGTTGTCCACTCCATCCAGCACAATGTTCCCCTGGTCGGAGCGGCCTCCACCTGAGGCGCCAGTGCGGCTGTCGTGGCTTTGGTCGATTCCCGAACCGAGAAACAATACCCCCGGTTGCAGACTGAGCAGATCAGGGACATTGCGGCCCTCTATCGGAAGAGCCTGGATTGTTGCATTGTTGACCGCATCCCCCATGCTGGCATCCACCAGGTTCAGGGCTAGAGACTCGGCGTTCACCTCCACTACCGTGTTCAGGCTTTGCAGAGAGAGTGAAAAATTGACCGTCGCAGGCTGGCTCACAAGTAACTCTGCAAGCTTTGACTGCGAGGCAAATCCCTTTCCGCTAACCGAGATGGTGTAGTGGCCAGCGAGAATCTGCGGAAATTGATACTCGCCATGAGAGTCAGTGACGCGTGAGTTGGAGAAACCCGTCTGCTTGTTCTCCAATCGCACCTCGGCGCCAGCAACGGCCGCGCCGGAGGGATCGGTCACACTTCCACGCAAGGAAGAGACAGAGCTTTGGGCCAATAAAACAGCGGCACAAAACAGCAGCCCGAGGATAACCATCCACCGCGCCGGCTTACGCATTTGAAGTTCGAAACTTGTGCAGCATCCCCTGGCCATCTCAGTCATGGTCCCAGTAGCGCCAGCTTCGGCCATGCCGTGCAAATCCTCTGCATCTCAGTTGCTCGCCTGGTCGCCGCAAATGCTCGCGATGTTCCTGTGGTTCGTTCATTTCTTGTTGGCCCGTGGCTTCTTTGGAATCGAGACTTGGGGGAGCGGCCATCCCGGCGTTCCCCGGCGATCCAGGTTGAGTCGCAAGATAACGTTCGATGCTTGGCCTCTCCACGGAGAATGCGCGCTCCAACAGATCGGATCGCAGCAACTCCGACACCGGCCCCGCCACCGCCGGAGCATCGGGCGTGAGAAGAATTGCCGAGGTGCAGTTGTCGCGAACCAATGCCAAATCGTGTACCGCAGCCACAATCGTGATGCCACGCTCCACCAACCTCCGCAACAGCGCCATCAATTCGATCTGCCGCCCCAGGTCCATGTGCTGTGTCGGCTCATCGAGCAGCATGAGCTTGGGCTGCTGCGCCAATCCAATTGCGATCTTCACCCGCTGGCGTTCACCGCCGGAGAGTTCGGCAAGAACGCGATTGCGCATGCCTGTGATATCGACCGCTTCCATGGCGCTTTCAACCGCCTCATGATCGGCACTGGTGAGTCCGCCGAAAAGTCCGAGATGAGGAACCCGCCCTTGCGCCACAATCTCTTCCACGCGAAAGGCAAATGGAACTTCAAGTTCTTGCGGAACCAGCGCCACGCAGCAGGAGAGCTGACGGCGTCCCCAGTTACCCAACTCGCGGCCACGCACCAGAATTTCACCCGACGCAGGACGCAGGAGTCCGGCGGCCAATCGCAGCAGCGTGGTCTTGCCCACTCCGTTTGGACCGAGCAGCCCAACCGTCTCACCGTACTTTACGGAGAAGCACAGGTCATCGAAGATCGTGCGTGCTCCGTGCGCGAAGGCGACATGACGAAATTCCATGATGGCCGACATCAGACCGTTGAACTCCTTTGCCTGTGGTTCAGGAGATACAAGAAGGCGGGGCCGCCGAGGAATGCGGTCAACATCCCCACTGGAATCTCCGCCGGAGCAAATACGGTGCGGGCAATCGTGTCCGCAACAATAAGAAATACAGCGCCACTCAAGGCTGCTGCGGGAAGCAACCGGAAGTGGTCCGGCCCAAAGATCAGCCGCAGGAAATGCGGCACCAGCAGACCAACAAATCCGATCAGCCCTCCCAGAGATACCGCAAGCGCGGTCAGCACGGAGCCGACAACAACCACCAGAATCTGCAGCCGCGCAACCCGCACGCCGAGCTGCGCTGCGTACTCCTCGGAGAGTGCCAGCGTGTTCAATTGCCGCGCCAGAGGCAGGGCACATACCAGCGCCGCAACTTCCAGAATCGCTACGAATGAGAGCTGCGTCCACGAAGGCACAGTGACTTCGCCGTGCAGCCAGGCCGCCAGAATCCGCATTCCCGGATTCGTTGCCTCCTGCCGCAGTTCTAATGCAGCGGTCGCCGCATTCAGCATGGTGCCAATGGCAAAGCCCGCCAGCAGCATGTTCTCCATCGCAAAATGGCCGCCGGACTTTGCCAGTGTCCACACAATCGCCATCGCCAGCAGCGAGCCTCCAAAGGCCAGCAGTTCAATGGCTCCTACGCCTGCGAATGACAACGCCGGAACAAGGAACACGGCAATCGCACCGCCCAGCGCCGCGCCCCCTGAGGCTCCGAGAACGAACGGGTCCGCCAGAGGGTTGCGAAACAGTCCCTGGAAAAGCACTCCAGTCGCCGATAGTCCAGCGCCGACAAGTCCGGCGGCCAGCACTCGCGGAAGCCGCAAGGTGAACAGGATTACTCCTGCGTCTCCGGCCTCCGCGGGATGCAGCAACGCCCGCAACACCTCGCCAAACGACAGCTTCACCGCGCCCATTCCAGCCGAAACCACGATTGCCAACAGCAGCAACATTGCCGGAACCGCAAAGGTCCAGAGCGTCTTGGGACGTGGCCGAGTTGTTCTTACAGCTTCCAGTTTTCGCCTCCAAAGCTGAATTGCATTCCCGAGCGAATCGTAAACGGCAGCGCAGGATAGCCAAACGCCTGGTAGTAGTGCTGATTCAGCAGATTCTCCATGGTCGCATAAGCGCTCACCCGTTTGCTGATCCGGAAGCTTCCGTGCAAGTCCAGCTTCTGATACGACGGGTCAAGATTTCGGTTGGGCAGCAACATGGTATTTCCGTTTGTGTAGGTGTAGTAGTAGCTGCTGTCGAAGAGGAAGGTGCTGTCATCGCGCCGCGAGACCATCGTCCCGGTCATACGTATCGAGGCACGCCCCGCATTCCAGTCCACCGAAAAATAGCCGGTATTCGGAGCAATGCGGAACGGACGAGCTCCATTCAGCGGGGAGAAAGCTCCGATTGGAATGTTGGGAAACAACGGATTGATTGCCGCGTTGGCAAGCATTCCTGAATACGAGTGCTGCACCACTGCGTCGGTATAGGTCCAGCCGCCACGCACCGCCAGATTGCGCATGATGTGATACTCAGCTTCGACCTCGGCGCCCTGCGCGCGATACGACAAAGTGTTCAGCGCAGCGCCGGAGAGAAATTCGCCACTCGCATTCTCAAGAGCGGTGATCACCGGTCCTGGAATATTAAACTCCGACAGTCCTTGGAATGGGATGAACTCCGCCTGATCGCCGAATTCGTTATGGAAGTAGGTTAGTGAAACGCGAGCCCTGCCATGCATCAGCGTCTGCTGAAGGCCACCGTCATAGGTGCGGGCGAGTTCTGCGCGGAAGGGATGAATTCCATCTTGCTGGATCAGTTGCGGCCCAGTGGGCTGGCCCGCTTGCGGGGCCAACGTCTCCAGTAGATAGTAAAGCGAATTCAACTGGTAATAGATGCTTGGCTCTTTGACGCCTTTGCCGAAGTTGAAGGCCAGCCGTGTTCCGCTGAGAATGCGGTGATCGCTAGGCTTGGCAAGATAGTAAGCCAGCGAGGCGCGGGGCGTGCCCGCGATACCAAAGACGGAGTTGTTCTCCAGTCCGCTGCCCACTGTGTAGTAGAGGCGGTTCCAGAAGCCACCGTTCAGCTGCATCATGTAGCTGTAATTGCCGCGCGACGTCGGAGACTTCGAGCTGCCATACGTCGTGAATCCGCCCTCTGCCTCATAGCGGAAGCCGAAGAGTCCAGCTAGCATACTGTTCAAGCGGAAATCCGACTGCGCGTAAATTGAATCGCGATCGCTGAGCACGGTCGTCTCATAGGCTCCAGGACCATATTGCAGGACTCCCTGCCCGGTAACCTGGTATCCGTTCGCCCCTCGAATCGTTACAACGTTCCCCAAGTAAATCGGATACCCCGTGTCGTAAGGGTCGAAAGGAATTCCGGTGGGCCCAAAGTTGTTGTACTGGGAGCGGAAGCGCAGGCCAGCGTAACGCACCAGGTTGTGCCAGCGCTCACTTGTACGATTCTCCAGGGTCACGCCGAAGGCAGTATCTTCTTCGCGGCTGACGCCGTCATCTGGAATGCCATACAGATCCAGCGCACTGGGAGCGTTGACTGCAGAAACTGAGCGCCGCGCCGTTGCACGCAGCTCCGTACCAGGAAGCAGTTGCCATCCAAGATTGCCGAGCAGGCTGCTGTTGTGAAATTCGCTGTTCGGCGTGCTGTTCTGCGTGTCAAAGCGCGAGGCATCCGTAAAGTAGTCGAAGCGCTTCCATGCGCCTCCCACGTTGCCATCCTGGTGAAGTGTGCCGTAGGTGCCGCCGTCCACAGAATAGCCAAGCTCGGGTAGCGGAGTCACTCCTCGGCGGGTGGTGATATTAATTACTCCGGCCAGCGCGTCAGAGCCATAGAGCGCGCTGTTGGGACCGCGAAAGATTTCCGCCTTCTCGAATCCCGAGGCACTGAGATTCGAGAAATCAAGCGCTCCGCCAATGTCGTTCGCCGGTACGCCGTCAATCAGAACTTTGGTCGAATCCGCCGCACCGCCGCGTACTCTTACCGATGTCTGCCCACCAATCTGGCCTGCCGTGTCCACCTCAACTCCTGGTTCGATCCGAAGCTCATCTTCCACGGCGCGGCGAGTTGCCAGGCTCGGCTCATCCACTACGCTGATCGAAGCTCCAGTCTGCACCTCCGGCGTAGGAACACCGGTCGCCGAAACTACGACCTTCTGTGCCACCACCGAGGGTGAAAGCGTGAGATTGATCTCCGCCGAGTGCGTGGCGCCTGCAAATTTCTGCTCGCTCACTGCGGGCTGGAACGACGAAGCTTCGGCGCGGATGCGAAACCGGCCTTCATTGGGGAGCGTGAAAGCATAACGCCCACTTGCGTCCGTCTTGGTGCTCTGCAAAACCTTGCTGCCGTCAATATCAATCAGCTCGACCTTGGCATTCTGCACAACCGCGCCCAGCGAGTCTGTAATTGTGCCGCGTAGCGTCGCCGCGCTGGAAGCCAGCACGTATGCCGAAAAACCAAGAATGAAAATGACAACCATGATTCTAGTAAAAGACTTCATATATAAAACTCCTCAAACAGTGCAGCGTTTTATGAATGCGTGCTACTTCAGACTCAGCGAGCATCCGCCGAATGTAGTTGACGGGCTAGATCCTCCAAAGCGTCGAAGGCAACCGGGCTCGGATACTGCATCCGGTCATCGATGCGGATCACATGTCCCCTCCGTACCGCTTCCATCGAACTCCATCCGGGGCGCTCCATCATCTCCTTTACCCCGAAGGGCGAATCCTTCAGCAGCAAAACGAAGTCCGGCCTGCGCGGAAGAATCGCTTCGATGTTCACGTTGATCCACTCCTGCGCGATATCGTCGGTCACCGAACGCGCACCGGCGGCTGAGATCAACTCCGTGATAAATGCCCCGCGTCCGGCGGTAATGCAGGGGTCAATCGAGATGGCGAGGAAAACCGTTGGGTGCTTTCCGGCTGCCGCCTGGGAGCGAACCTTGCGCTCCCGCGCTCGCAACTGGGCAACCAGCGTAGCGGCTTCCGTTTCGTGTCCCACCGCTCTGCCGATACTGGCAATCGAGTGGTAGAGCCCCTCCAAGCCAGTGGGATTCACCAGAAAAACCGGAATCCCCATGCGTTCCACTCCGCGAATCGTTTCCGCGTCGTTCAGCGGGGCAATGCCAATCACTATGTCCGGATGCAGAACTGCAATGCGTTCCAACGATGGGCGCAGAACCGCGCCAATACTCGGCTTCTGCCGCGCCTGAGGCGGGTACAGAGTGTAATCCGTAATGCCCACCACATCGGCTCCGGCGCCGACCGAATAGACCGTATCCGTAACGCTGGGTGCAAGGCAGACAATGCGATGAACGTAGTCAGGAAGCGCAACCTTGTGGCCCGTTTCATCCTGAACCACGCGTAGCGCATTGGCCTGCATCGAGAGAGCCAGCAACACAACGCCGGCGAACACCGTGCACCGCAAGGCCGCGCGCCTGTCGGCGAGAGACGGGTAACGCGTGGCTGCGATTTTCATAAGCGGCCCGCCACTGAATCTTTAACCATGAGCGGGTAGCCGGCAACCAACAGCAGAACTCTGTCCGCCACTGACGCAACCTGCTGATTCACTCCACCCAGAAGATCGCGGTAAAGCCGTGCAGCGTCGTTCTCCGGCACAATGCCGCTGCCAACCTCGTTGGAAACCAGCACCACCGACGATGTGGACTGGCGCAATGCATCGCAGAGCCGTGCGGCCCGGACAAAAATCCGCTCGCGATCCGAATCCTCGGCGGCCATCAGGTTTGAGGTCCAAAGCGTAAGGCAGTCAACCAGAACAATGTCGAAGTTGCCGCTACATTGCAGAATCGCATCTTCAACTGCGAGCGGAGCTTCCAAGGTCGTCCACGTGGCTGGACGCTCCTCGCGGTGCCGCGCAATGCGTTGCCGCATCTCGTCGTCCAGCGCCTCTGCCGTGGCAATAAAGGCGACCCGGCCGTAGCCGGTCACCATGTCTTGCGCAAAGTGGCTCTTGCCGCTCCGCGCTCCGCCTAGAACAAGCGTGATCGTCTTACTCGAACTTACTTGCATACCTCGTCCAAACGCACTTGGGCGTCAGGCGGGATTCCAGCGAGCGAAACAGCCAGCCACGCGGCAATCATGCCGCTCCAGCTGTGGCGCTCAGTAAGGCAGCTTCCTATTTCGACCCAGAACAGGTCCTGCAGGACGCACGTCGGCTCTCCCATCGAAGCCAAACTAGCCGTAGATAAGCATCTGGGCAGGTCTCCTGACTTGCGCGTCTTCGGTTTTCGAACTGCCTTCCCGGAGGACACGCCTCCAGTGGCTAAGTAGTTCAAACCTCAGCGCTTACAGTTGCGGGACAGTGGCGGATTCGCACCGCCTTCCCTTGGCCAGACGTGAAAATATATATCTCCATCGGCAAATCAAAGTCAACCGCAAACAACCTACCGCTCTGACTTCGTTTGCATCTCCTGCAAATCGTCCCCGCTCACCCGGCGCCAGCGCCCGCCCTGCAGCCGAAGCTCAAGGCACGAGGCGTATTCACATGCCAAGCCAGCCAGCTCACTCTCTGGCAGCCCAAGCACATCCAGCAGGAATGTCCGAATGACGCCGCTATGCGTCACCACCGCCGCGCAGCCCCCCGCACTCCGCGCCGCGACTTCGGCCAGCGCTCCCCGAACCCGCAGCCGAAAATCGTTAAACGGCTCGCCACCCGGTGCAGGAAGCTGCGGATACTCAGCCATCCAGCGCGCGGCGTAGGCGGCATCTCTCGCGCTTACCTGATCCCAGCTGAGGCCCTCCCACTCGCCAAAGCGCATTTCGCGCAGCGCGGACAACAACTCGATCACCATCCCTTGTTTTGTCGCAATCGCGCTTGCTGTCTCCTGTGCGCGCCGCAGATCGCTGCTGAATATGTGGGTCAGAGGATAGCCAGCCGGTACCTCGGCCAGCCTTGCCAGCTGCAGACGCCCCTGCTCGCTCAGCGGCGGATCGGACTCTCCGCAAAAGCGGCCAGCCATTTCGCTATGAGCATGGCGCACCAGCACAATCGTGCAATCCTCGAGAGGCATCGCTACATCCACACCGCGCACAGGTACACGGCGATCTCGGCTAGCTGATTGGTTGCGCCAAAACAATCCCCCGTAATGCCGCCGAGTTTCGCCCGATACACAGCTCCGCTAACAACGGTGACTGCAATAACGGCGGCGAACGGAAGAATCAGTTGAGCTCTGAGGCTAAAGCCAGCAATCACCAGCGCCAGCGCCGTCCCCACGCACAGCGCACCAATGGAAACTTTGTGCGCAAGTTTTTCGCCGAGACCATCCTTGCGTGCCGAAGGCAGGAACGCAGCAAGCGGCAGCGCTGTCCAGCGGCAGAGAACCTGCGCGGTCAGCACATAGCCGGCAAATCTGCCAGGCGAAATCGCCGCCAGCAACGCCCAGCGCGCCAGCACTGACAAGACGATTGCCAGCGTGCCATAGCTGCCAATGCGGCTGTCGCGCATGATGTCGAGCATCCGTTTCCGCTCGCCACCCGCGCCCAGCCCATCGCACGCATCCGCCAGTCCGTCCTCGTGCATTCCCCCGGTCAGCGTGACCGAGTACACGAGAACCGCGACGGCGGCCACGCCTGCCGGGAGATGCGCCCGTAGCAGCCACTCGATGGCCACTGCTCCCACCCCGACCAGAGCTCCCACGATGGGATAGAGCTTGGCCGATGCCATGACCATATCCGGCTCAAAGCGATAGTTGGGCACCGGAAGCCGCGTCAGAAACTGCACGGCCGCCAGCAACTCCCGCAGCAACCGCACTAGTGACCTGCCTGGCTGACGCCCGCCGACTCGAAGGTCGCCATCTCGTTGTAGATGTGCACCGCGGCCTCAACCACATGGAAGGCCAGTGCCGCGCCACTTCCCTCGCCCAACCTCATATCCAGTTGCAGCAGTGGTTTCAGCTTCATGCTCTCCAACAGAATGCGGTGTCCAGGCTCCTCGGAGAGATGTCCCGCGAAGATTGCATCTCGTGCACTCGGCGCCAAGGCACATGCAACGGCCGCTCCCGCCGTGCAGATAAATCCGTCGATGACCACCGCGATGCGCCGTGCCGCTGCACCCAGCACCATGCCCGCGATCGCCGCAATCTCCAGTCCGCCAACGCGGCGCAGCACTTCCAGCGCCTCTGGAGCCACTGCCGTCCGCTGCGGGAAGTGCATCTGCAGGGCCTTCTCAATCACCTGCGCCTTGCGTGTGCAACGCTCCTCATCCAGTCCTGTCCCACGGCCCGTCACCTGCGACGCCGGCACTCCGGTCAGGGCTGCGGCGATGGCGCTAGCCGACGTCGTATTTCCAATGCCCATCTCGCCCAGCGCAATCAGTGAGCGCCCCTGCTGCTTCGCATCCTCCGCCAGTTCAATGCCGACCCTCATTGCCGCGTGCACTTCTTCCAACGTCATTGCCGCTTCTTTGGCAAAGTTCCGTGTGCCGCGCCGGATCTTCCGCTCCACCAATCCTTCAACGCCGCCAAATTCGGCGTCCACGCCCACATCGACAATGACGACATCGCTCTTAGCCTGCCGCGCCAGCACGTTGATTGCAGCTCCACCGTTCAAGAAGTTGTAAACCATCTGCGGGGTCACGTCTCGCGGATAGAGACTGATGCCTTCCTCGGTAATCCCATGGTCGGCGGCAAAAACGTAGACTGCTTTGCCGGTAATCGCCGGCGTCTTCTCTTCTCTCCAGGCGACATACTGTGCGGCAACTTCCTCCAGCCGGCCCAGGCTGCCAATCGGCTTGGTCAGCGAATCGATGTGCCGCTTTGCCTCTTCCCTGTACTCATCACTGCCGCTTCGAATGCTAAGAATTGTATTGCGTATGATTTCGTCCTGCATGGAACTCTGGATGCCTTTCCGGCTCGGATTTCATCTGTGCAAAAGGACCAGTGCGTCCAATCGGACGGGGCGCAACCCTTCAGCTGCAGAGTGTACCCAATCATCTCACAGCCACGCCGAGCGGCCGCCTGGCGCAAACCTCTCCGCGCCGCAATTATTCAGACTTTTTCCTGGAAGGAAAACGAGAAAAGCAAAACGATGGAGCGGGAGACCGGGATCGAACCGGCGACATCCAGCTTGGGAAGCTGGCGTTCTACCGCTGAACTACTCCCGCTCACTGCTGAGCAAAGTTAGATTACACCCGCCGTCAACTTTCCGGCAACGCCTCCCGCTCTTCTCTGCTTCGCGCTCGATCACCGTCCCTCCGGCCTTTGCTCCTTTCGGGCAGGTCAGGCGTGCGGTAGAATCCTCCTGACCTGTAAGCAGGCCCGGAGGCACCATGTTCCCCATCAGCGGAATTGGAATTGTTATTGTCATCATCGCTTTCTACCTGTTCAGCTCCATCAAGATTCTCAGTGAGTATGAACGCGGTGTCATCTTCCGGCTCGGGCGCCTGCTGGATGCTCCCAAAGGCCCCGGCATCATACTGGTCTTCGCTCCCTTGGATCGCATGGTGCGCGTCGATCTCCGGCAAATTGCCTTCGACGTGCCACCGCAAGATGTCATCACCCGCGACAACGTCACGCTCAAGGTCAACGCCGTGGTCTTTCTCCGCGTCATCGATCCGCGCCTGGCCGTGGTCGAAGTCACCAACTACCAGTACCAGACGCAGCAGTTCGCGCTCACCACCTTGCGCAGCGTTCTCGGCGAGGTGGAACTTGACGAACTTCTCGCCCATCGCGACAAAATCAACCTCCGCCTCCAGTCCATCCTCGATCAGCACACCGCGCCCTGGGGCGTCAAGGTGGCAAACGTCGAGGTAAAGCAGGTGGACCTGGCCGAAAGCATGATGCGCGCCATGGCCAAGCAGGCCGAAGCCGAGCGCGAGAAGCGTTCCAAAATTATTCACGCCGAAGGCGAATACTCGGCTGCTCAGCGCCTGGTGGATGCCGCGCACCTGTTGCAGAGCGAACCTGCTTCGATTCAGCTTCGCTATCTGCAGACTTTAACCGAGATTGGTGTGGAGAAGAACACCACCGTCATCTTCCCAGTTCCCATCGATCTGCTCGCGGGTATCCAGAGACTAACTGCGGGCGCTGCAAAATCCACAGTTCCACCTAGCGACGCGACCCCTAACTCCGGGTCATAATGGGCCATGGCGATTCGGCAGGGGCAGGAAATCATGGACGGCGTCGAAGCTGACGATACCGAAGTTACGCTCGGGATCGGCAAATTGCTCGGGCTGTTCTTCGGGTTGGTGATTCTTTGCGGCATCTCGCTCGGCGTTGGTTACTCGCTGGGACGTAATTCCGCGAAGCAAGCGGCGGCGGCCGCGCTCCCTGTTGCGCCCACAAACCTTGCGCAACCCTCCGGCGCCGGCAAACCCGGCGCCGCTCAGGTCGCCACGGCCAAGACGCCCGATTGCACCACCGGAGACAATTGCCCAAAGCAGCCTGCCGCAACGTCCAGCACTACCGACCTGACCTTCTACCAGGCAGTGCAGCAGAAGGAGTCCCACCCGCAGCTTACGCCGCCGCAGACTGCGGCCATCCCCGCACCGCACCCAGCCGCCGCTCCCAACAGCCTCGGCAGCGGCTATTTGGTACAGATCGCCGCCGTAAGCAATCAGGATGACGCCAAACTGCTTCGCGACGCGCTGCAAAAGCAGCACTATCCGGTGATCGTCGCCCAACCCGGAGACAAGTTATTCCACGTGCAGGTCGGCCCCTATGCGGACATCAAAGAAGCCGAGGCCATCCGCACCCGCCTGGTCAGTGCAGGCTTTAACAACGCATTTCTCAAACGCTAGTTCGATGAATTTTCTTCTCAACCGTCCGGGATTGTGGTGACAACTGCAATCCCGGATTCGTTTGCAGCTCTGAATGCTTTATCATTGGGAACCATCATGAGAGCAGCAACCGACAAGCTGAGTTTGGCGCTTCGCGCCGTCGCCGACCCAACCCGGCGCAAGATTCTGCGTCTTCTTCATCCCAGCACGGTTCGCAAGGGCACCACGCCTGAAGGCTGGACCGCCTCCGACATCGAGCAGCGGATCAAACTCGCCCAGCCGACCATCTCTCACCACATGAAAATTCTCAAGAACGCAGGTCTCGTCGAGGCTTACAAGCAAGGAACCTGGGTGCGCTACAGCCGCGTCGAAAGCGCCATTCGCGCCATTCGCAAGGGACTGATCGACGAAGTCTAGGCATCGGCGTCAATACAAAGGCGGCCTCGCGGGGCCGCCTTTCTGTTTCTATATCGCAACGTTTCTAGTGTGAAACCGCCTGGAAAAGATCGCTCTTCAACAACGCCTGGAACTTGCTGTCGTCGGCCCTGAACTTCACCACCAGGTGGCCGCTATCGGAGTTGATTTCCATGCTGTCCATCGCGCTCTTCTCTGACGCGGTGCCCGACATTCTCTTGTACAGCACACCCGCCTTCATCAGAGCCGCGAGCGTACCCGCCGTGAAGGAATCCGAGGTCGAAACGTTCAGGCCAAAGTCCACGCCGTGCTGCAGATCCAAGCTGTAGTGCGAACCCAGCAGGCGCTTCTTGATGGTATCGAAGTCAGACAGCGAAGCGGCTTCGCCCAGTGCTGAGTGCAACATGTTCTGCGTGCCCTGCTGATCCAGCACGCTCCACACCGGCCCAGACTCGGCCTCGTTGATCATCTGCAGCATTTCTGGCGATGAGCCAATCCCCGCCTGCTCCCCATCGCGGACATCGAGTCCATCCTTCACTTGGGGCGCCTCGCCAAATAGCATCGTGTTGTCATCCAGGAAGGTCATCACGAAGCTGCCTGCGGGCCAAAGATAGGAATCACGATATTTCTCGCTCTTCTGCTTCTTCGCTCTAAAACGTGCCAGCACTTTCTTGGGCTCGAACTGTCCGGAGGCAATACCAAAGCTACGCATCGCGCCCTTCGGCGTGCGATAGGCGACAAAGGTCAACTGCTCCACATCCGTATCCGGATCCACGCCCATGCCGCGCAGCGAAGTCTCAAACGCCTTCAGATTCTCAGGAAGCACCCGATTCTTTAGCGCCATGCCACTCGGCGAGTTACGCAGCGAGCGGTAATCGACCGAGATAATCTGTTGAACCTGCGCCGGAAGCACCGTGCGAGTATTTGTTCCAAGCGGGGCTGCCACGGCTCCGGTACAAAGCGCGCACGCCAGAATCAATGCAATCGAAATGCTCTTCATGGTAACAATTCTACCCCCGAGTGCCTGAACCCGGCACTTAGCTAAAAGTCGCAGTTTGTATCTACGCTTATCCCCAGATTCCATAGTTCGGCAACCCTAGCGCGAGTCTCCGCGATGAACTCTGCCTCCGCGTCTTTATCCAGTGAATCCAGGTTGATCTCCACGTTCGCCAGTGCACCTTCCAGCGCAGCTCGCGCCAGCGACGCCGCCACCGTAAGGTCGCTGGCCATCTTCGGACTGGTTTTTGTGCGCAATCCCTCGACCAGCGTCCACACCCCCGCAGAGCACTCAGCCACATGCAGCGGCACCGCTGCCGCTCCGCGCAACGCTGTTGCCACCGACTCGCGTGCCGCGTCGGCCTGTTCTTCAGGGGCGCTCTTTTGCGTCCTGTAGGCAGCAACTACCGCTTGGTAGGATGCCGCGTCAGAGTCGATCGATGCTTTGAGCTGCTCGCCCAGCTCACCAAGTTTCGCTAGCGCAGCGCTCAGTTCCACTTCAAACTGCGCGTAGGATTTCTTGCCGAGAGACATTCCCGCAACCATGGCTGCCAACCCAGCGGCCATCGCTCCTGCCGCCGCCGAAGCGCTGCCCCCGCCCGGTACCGCCGTAGGAGCCGCCAATTGCGCGAGGAACGGTTCCACTCCCGCACGCAATCCTCCGACCGCGCTTTTGCCGCTGGTCACAGCCGCCAGGCGATTCTCAAGTATGAGCGAAGAATCGAAGTTCTCGACCTGCAGAAACCACTCGGCCGCGTCTTCGATTGCCCGCTTCGGCACCAGTCCTACAATTTCGCTGGATTCAGCCACCACGCCGTAGCGCGCCGCCTCCCGCTTCACAAACTCAAAGACCCGTGCAATCGGCGTAAGGTCCGTATCGGTCAGATTCATCGAAACCTGGGCCTGTCCGCGAACCTCGACCCCCATCGCCTTCACCGCGCGGAATCCGCCGCTGGAAAAGCGCACCGCCTTGGCAATCTTTTTCGCAATCCCCACATCCTTAGTCTGCAGATAGACGTTGTAGGCCACCAGAAACTTGCGCGCCCCAATCACAACCGCACCCGCCGAAGGATGGCAGCGCGGATCGCCCACATCGGGACGGCGCGACTCTACACTCGTAATCTCTTCGCGAATCACCTCAAACTGCCCGCGCCGGATATTCTCCAGATTCACCCGCTCGGGCCTCGTCGCCGCTGCTTCGTAGAAGTAAACCGGAATTTGGTATTGCTCCCAGACCTTCTGCCCCAACTCGCGCGCCATCTGCACGCAGTCTTCCAGGGAGGCGCCCTCAATGGGGATAAACGGCACCACGTCGGTCGCACCCAACCGCGGATGAGCTCCGCGCTGCACGTTCAGGTCAATCAGCTCCGTCGCCTTGCCAATGCCCGCCAACACGGCCAGCAACAATGGCTCACGCTCTCCCACCAGGGTTACCACAGAGCGGTTGTGGTCGGCGTCCATCTCAAAATCCAGCAAATAGACGCCATCGCGCTTCATCGCGTTGACAATCGCGTCAACCCGCGCCTTGTCGCGTCCCTCGGAAAAATTCGGTACACACTCAATCAGCACTGCCATCGTTCTCTCCGTTTTTAATGACGCCACCAGTTATAGCCCAGGGAAATCTGCAAGCTCGAATTCACCCCGGGATTATGATCTCCCAGCGACGCGTTGGACAGGTGCGTCGCCCGGAAATCGAAGTTCACCGAGCGCCCTGGCTTTAGAAAATAATTGAACCCGATCCCCGGCCCCTCGATAAAGTTCACCGTCGAGGTGTTACCCGGCGGAATCTTCACGTGCGTGTGCAGCATTCCGCCCTGCGCAAGGAAGTACGGGATCAACTTTTTCCCCCGCGTAAAATTCCACTTCATCACCAGCGGACTCACCCCAAAGCCGTATACGTTCCCATACCCGCTCCACAGAACGTAATCCACCGGGGTGATCTCAGAATCCAACTCGAAGGTGCCGCGCCCCCATCCCTTGCCAAGCTCCCCGGTCATCACCCGGCCCACCCGCACGCCCGCACGAGTGAACTGTACGTTATCACGGTCGAAAAGGCCGCTGCCGCCGCTGGCGAGCACGCCAAATACCCAGTGTTCGCGCCGTATGGACGCCGCATCGTCGCTTTGCGCCATGCCCGCCGCCGTTGCCAAAAGCAATATAGCGAAGATTGCCAATCGGAATCGTTCCGTCATTGTGAGCACAACCTATCAACTACGTTAACAGGCCTCTGACCCTGCTTCCAAATCAAAAGGAAAGGGCCGCCCGGTTAAGAGCGGCCCTGCCTAAAATATTCTGGATTAACCAACAACTTCTTCCAGATCCTTCTGGTCGATATCGGCGTTGGAGTAGACATTCTGTACATCGTCGTAGTCTTCCATCGCTTCCATCAAGCGGAACATGGTGCGCGCCTGCTGGCCTTCCAGCTTGACGTAGTTCTGGGGGATCATGCCGACTTCGCTATGCTCCGGCGTATATCCGGCAGCCTTCACCGCCTCCAGTACTGCTTCATAAGTGGAGGGATCGGTGAGAATCTCCCAGTTGTCGTCATCGTCCTGCAAGTCGTCGGCGCCGTGCTCCAGCACCAGGTTCATCAGGTCGTCTTCCTTGGCTTGCGACTTGGGAATCAGGATGTCGCCCTTCTTGCTGAACAGGTGCGCCACCGAACCTGCATTTCCCATGTTGCCGCCGTTTTTGCCGAAGATGTGCCTGATGTCGCTAACCGTGCGGTTGCGATTGTCGGTCGAGGTTTCGACCAGAATCGCCGCGCCGCCCGGCCCGTAGCCTTCGAAGGTGATCTCTTCGTAGGTCACGCCCGGCAGTTCGCCGGTGCCGCGTTGAATCGCGCGTTTGATGTTGTCCTGCGGCATGTTTTCAGCCTTTGCCGCAGCCACAGCCGTGCGCAATCTAGGATTCTTCTCCGCATCGCCGCCACCTTTGGCAGCCATCGTGATTTCCTTGATCAGGCGGGTGAAAATCTTGCCGCGCTTAGCATCCAGCGCGCCCTTTTTGTGCTTAATTGTGGCCCATTTTGAGTGGCCAGACATGCCAACCTCGTAGATTGTGTGATTACTGGAAAATTTCGCTTCTCGGTGTTGCCCTATCCAGCCAGCCGGGCATACCACTACCGCACAACGCTCGGTAACGCCTGAGTATAACACGCCCCCGCAAGACCCCTCCAAGGCGCATCCGAGCTAACTCTCTGCCAAATATTGCCTCACCTTACGTTGTGGTTAAGGTGTGTTCCGTCGGGGCCTCCCGCAACCGTGCTGCCGCTTCCTCCGGCATCACTGCCGAGCGGTAAGTCTCCTTAAAGGAATACGACCGCTGGCGTTCCTGCAAAATCGGCATAATCTCAATATGCCAGTGGTAATCTGCATCAATCGTACGCCAATAATTCAGCACCTTCGACTGGTGCTGCGTATTCGGCGCCGTGTGTACCACCAGATGGAAGCTATCGGTGATCGAGCGAATCCGGTTCAGCATCCGCCGCAGCAGCGAGGCACACTCGCGTAGCGCCCCAGGCCGTGCCGCCGCCGTGTGCTCAAAATGTGCCTCATGCATTGCCGGCATGATCCAGCACTCAAACGGCGCGCGCGAGGCATAGGGACAGCACGCAACAAAGTCGCCACGAATCTCCACGATGCGGTCGCGCTGATGCAGCTCCTGGGTCAGAATGTCGCAGAAAACACAGCGCTCTTTTTGCGCATAATGCTCACGCGCCGACCGCAGTTCATAGAGCACCCGCCGCGGCACGAACGTGGTCGCCACAATCTGCGAAGTGGGATGGTCGAACTCCTGGCCGCTCAGCGATCCAAAATCCTTGAAGATGCTCACGTATTTGAAGCGGAGATCGTTCTTCAGGTCCTCCAAACGTTGCGCGCAGAGCAGCAGAAACTGCTCGATTTCCGCGTCCGAGGCAGTCCAGAGCTGCCGGTCGTGCCGCGCGTTCTCCACGATCACTTCGTGCGCACCCACCGAGCGCATCATGTCGTAGAGTCCAACCCCGCGCCGTCCTGGATCGCCTTCCACGTGATAAAGCGGCTGCGGATGCACCACTGCGCGCGCCGACCACGGCCCATAGCTCACCGAAGCCATCGATGAGATCACCTGTGGCTGTTGCGGCGACTCCGGGCAGAACGGGCAAACCTGCTGCAAATTCCTACCCTGCTGAGGTTGATCGCCCGTCACCACCCAGGAGCGCGTGATTGGATCCTTCCGAAGTTCCATTGCGATTACATTCTCCCCTTACAGGTTATCTATAAGTTATTGAAAATGCGATTTACAGGTATGCCAAGAATGCCGAGATTTACGCCTGTTTCGTACATCGTCCGTACATGGGCTACCCCTTCGGCATCGTCCCCTTCAGCACATCTGAAACCATCTTACTTGGAACCGCATTGCTTTCTATATCACACAATGGGCAGGAGTGGTGTGCTTCGGCCCCTACTGACCGGGATATGCCCCAAGCGGCTCCCAATCGCCATCAGGCAGCTTCAGGGCGTACTGAGAGTAGTGCTGAGGACAACTAGCCCTCAGCTCTTCCAAGTACTTCCCCTTTCTCTCTTGAAACCCCGCTTCGCTCCTAGTGCCACTGACATCCATCCACAGTGGTATTAGCTGTCCGTTGCACCTGGGACACCCAAATCGTCTCTGGGTGACATATCCGCTTCCAATATCTCGCAACCCGTTTGGTGAAGCATCAAGCTGAGCATGAAACACGCTCGGCTCTAACCATTCCTCCCGGTCGAGCCACTTGATTTGCAGACGAACCTGAAAGTCTATAGTCGGTACGAAATCAATCCTGAAATCCCTCCAAAAGGTGGGCAAGAACACATTGACTGCTCCGCCAACGGGGACAGAAACATTCATTTGCTCTTGAAGCGGCCTATGGTCACTGACAGTCACTTCCGCTGCTGAAACAGCAAAGGTGATTTGCCCCACATTGACTACAGAGACCGCAACCGCGCGCGACAGAGCTACATTTGGGTTCGCGAGGTAGACCCTCTGCGTGACCGATGGAGTGGAAGTCAGACGATCCACTCTTGCTTCAGCCTCACATCGAGCCGCTCTCTCTGCACGCCACACGTCATAGGCCGCGACTAAGACGGACATGGCTGCCATTACGACGAAGAGAACCCGTTGCCAAGCCTGAGAGACCTCAAGCGAAGCGCCCATAAAAACCACTGCACAAATACCGCCTGTCATGGAGGACTGCCACCGATCTTTCAAGGCTCTCAAGAAGCTCCAGAGGTTTGCGCTAGGAGTAGTCATGATGCCGGGATTGTAGCATCGTCAAACATGTTCAGCCGAATGACATCTGGTGCAGCACGCGAGGCGTCCGCTCGATGCGCTCACCTCTGAGGCGGATGCTTGCGACGATTGTTGCTGCAATGAGCAGAGCATCGTTGAGTTTCGGATTCACCGTGTATGCCATGTCGAAGAGCGCAGGCGCCACCGGCGTAGAATGTGAGCGACCTTTACCACCGGAGAAATATGAAGCTCACACATACGACGCCATACGGTGACACTTTCAGCTATGAGGCCGACGCGAAGGAAACGGTCGCGGCCTTTGTCGATGGGTGCAAGAAGTTCTTCGGCAGGGATGCCGAGTCGGTTGCGCTGCTTGAATGGCTAGAACAGCGCACCATTCATAGCGCACACAGCGCGAGCTTTATTTACGTGGTCGGCATGCGTCAATCGATTCCGATAAACCTAATTTACCAGCCAACTCGCCTGCAGTTAGCTTTCGCGTGGACTGTAACCGACCAGGACGGACGCGAGTGGTCAACCCTTGAACCGAAGCCGATCACGGTTTATGAGTTTCTCGATAAGCGCATGAACTCAATCGTTACTGCGGGCGCTGGTTTCGGAAAAACTACATTCCTGCACTCTCTTTTCAAACGATTGGCTGGTAGCGACTCGGTTACTCCGCTGCTTTTCACACTTCGGGAAAGTGACGAGATCGCCGCGCTTGAGGAGTTCACAGCAAAGGCACCTGCACTCGCAAAGAAGCTGAAAGGTAAGCCGCTGCTGGTCATGGCTGATGGCTATGATGAAATTGGCGCGGAAACTAGGCGTAAAGTCTCGGCTCTGCTTAATAGGTTGACGGAGGATCACTCAGCAACCTACGTCCTTACCTGCCGTGATCACTATGACATCTACATGCTGGATGACGCGCAGCGGGTGCAGGTAGCGGAGTTTACCCGCGAAGATCAAATCACGTTCATGCATCAATACTTCCAGATATGCAACCGCGCCGATCTGGACAAGGAAGCGGTAGAGACTATCTACTCTGATCTGAACAGCCGAGGACTTGGCGACTTGCTCAAGCACCCTCTACTGCTCACGCTTGCCTGCATTATTAAGGCAGATACACCGGGAGCAGAACTTCGCGGTTCTGCCGATCTGATTGAGAGTGCCCTGAATGCGCTTACCTTCCGCTGGGATCAGCAGAAGGGACGTTCACGCGAACAGATAACGCCTCTGAATGGCAAGCAGCGACAGACTATTCTTCGCAAGCTCGCATACACGTTCGACATTGAATCCGTACCGGAACGGCGTGCAGTAGGCTTCGTGCAAGCAGAGCTTGAGCGTCTCGGTTTCCCTGCCGTCGAACCACTTGATGTTTTGCGTGAAATAGCACAGTTCTACGGCATGTTCGTACAGATTAAAGACAAATGGGGCTTCGTTCATCGTCCGATCCGCGATTACTTGGCCGCACAAGATGCCGTTAAGAACGGAGTGTTCGCTAAACAGCTTGCAAGCGAGTCAATCACGCTGGATTCGCAGACGGCTTATGCCGCAGTGCTGGCCGATAGTGCGACCGAAGCACTACTCAAGATCCTCAGCAGGAATGGCAGCGATGACCAGCAGGACGTTGTGCGAACTGTTCGAGAGATCTTGCTCAATGAGCCAGACTTCATCAATGCAAAGGTATGGCCTGCAATGGTTCAGTTCACCGGCCGTCAGCAATGTAGTTATGAATGCAACAACTGGCGGTTGAAGTGTGAATTGCGCGATGAGTTCATTACGGCAGCTAGTTCACGTTTCTTGCAGGAGGTAATCCGGCTAGACTGTAATCGTCCCACAAAGCCTTCCGATATCTTGATGGCGTATGCCGTTGCGGAACTGAAGCGCCGTGGCGTTAAGTTGCGAGCGGACGCTTATGCTGCGTTGCTGAAGCGTTTCCCCAATGAACGTATGACTATTCATGTGATGGGCTTTCACGCGATAGCCGATCTTCCGCACGAACCCCTGGAAGACACGCAGAAGCTTCGATAGCGTTACACCCACACTGAGCACTTCGTTTTCTGACGGCCAGCGGGGTTGTCTGCGGTGCCACGCGACGAAAGGTAAATGAGTTTCAACCGGATATCCAGGTCTTGTTTAGGGAAGCAGAGAGCGGAATGTAATCCCAGAAAGATGTACCATTGCTCGCATGGCGATCAACCTGTTTAAAGACGATTTCACAACTTTGAGCGGGGCCGAGTTGTATTCCGAGATTGAGTCATTCTTGCTGCTATCCGACTCGCCGGATAGCAGGCCGCAAGAAGGCGAGCGCCTCGAATACAAGCGCGAGTGGGGCGATACCGCGTTAAAGACTGTCACCGCGCTTGCGAACACCTTCGGTGGGTTACTGTTCGTCGGCGTCGAAGAGAAGGACATGGTTCCGGTCGCAATGCCCGGTGTGACCACGGTCAGGGAGGAGAAGACCCGAATCGCCAGCTCCATTGCTGCGAATATCTCCCCGACACCTTCTTTTGACATCGCGGAGTGTACTCTGCCAACCGCACCGGACAAGCACGTCTGCATTGTGCGGGTCCGGCCATCCCCAGCTCTGTACATGTATACGAACAGCGGAAACCCGATATATATCCGCAATGCAACAGAGTCGCGCCCCGCAAACGCGGCTCAGTTGCGATATCTCATGGAGCGAGCCAGTGAACCCGATAGAGCGAAAACCTGTATAACTTCTATGTCGGAACTGCTTCGGCAGCAATTGACGGTCACAACTAGACATGCCGACGCCGCTCATCCAGAGGGGCGTGCTTCGTCGGAGTCGTTCTTCAGGTTGACGTTGTGTCCCCTCAATCCTGTGGAAGCGATAAGCATTCCGCTAGATATCTCGCTAGAGCGAGTTCTTCAGAATTCAATCCTCAGACGATACAAGCAGGTCCGAGAATGTTTGCGGGAAGGCGTTGCAAGCGCCGAGGAATCACGGGGACCGGAATACTTTTCGTACCGTTGGCTCCATCGCAAACTAGATTATGAAATGGCATGGGCGTTCATGTTGGACGGGAGCTTGGGTTTCGGTAGTCAAGTACGTTGCTCATTGCCTATGGGCAAGTTGGAGAGTAGCTGGAGCATCGGTGATGTGGTGTGGAACCTGTTTCGGATGCTCGATTTTGCAAATGAGTTTTGGACAAATATTGGCTACTGGGGAGATGCGAGAGTCCTTGCTTCCCTCAATGTCGCCGATCTGCCGATGGCTATGAAAATCCAAGACATTGGTGGCCCAGACGGACAAGAAGCGCAGTGCTACATGTTCGGAGCAACAAACGTTTTGAACTTGGGGCATGTGTCGCTTACACCATCACCACGGCCCTGCGCCGGTGCGAGTGCTTATTTCAGCGTAGGTAGTATTGAGCTGGAAAAGACAGATGCCGTCGCGTCCATGCTGAATCAAATCCTGCGTTCAATGGGACACTCCGCATCGTTGAAGGAGTTGAAAGCTGGCGTCGATAGTCTAGCTGCCGCGCTGAGCAGAGAAGCCGAATAGCAGCGTGGTGTTACCTCAACCCAGTGCCCGCGAACGCTCCAAGCGGCCTTATTGCGCGATTACGCACCGCTGTATTCACTACCTCTCCCGAATGGTAGAAAACATGGGATGCCCCTTGAAGACTGTTACGCCTAGGTTGGAGATGTGTTCGTTCATGAACGCAGCTACGCGCCGGGCATTCTCGATTGAATCGTCACGCAGTTCAAAGAAAAGACCTGTTTGGTTAGATAGAACCTTCATCTCGTTTTCATGAATAGGTTCCGTTGAAACGTAAGCACCCCTCTCAAATTCACTTACCCTAAACTTGAAATCCGCGTGTTCTGTTCTTGTGATGTCGGACATAGATAATTCCCCCTTAACTAGAAGTTGTATCATCTGGCACTGCGGCGCTGTCACATATACGTGCGTCTTTTGAAGGCTCGCAGGTCTTCAAAGTCGAGTTCAAACCACTCACCGTTACCTCTCTTAGCTGCGAATCGTCTATGCCAATAGGCTTCGATGCCCGTCTCTTGGGTGAACCGCTTATGACCAAGCGGCACCCACCGTTTTCTTTTGCTGTCCGGCGAATCTCCTCAAGAATGCGCAGTTTGGGAGCCGGGGCCAGCATTGACAAAGCGTCATCAGAGTTCATATAGCGATTGATAGTATCGCAACGCTGATACAGTACAGCCTGCGTACTTGAGCACCACTGTTGATCTCCGCTCGATGCCTGCAGAGCTTCGCAAGAAGTTAAAACCTGAAGCAGAGGACGACGACGACGAAGACGAAGACGAGGACGAAGGCAACGACTCGGATGAAGACGAGGAAACACGCTGCGAATGCGACTGTGCCGCCTGTCGCGCCGGTGACTGTGACCAATGCAGTAACCCCGATTGCGATGACATCGGATGTCTGCAGAACGGGTGCCAAATGCAAGACGACATCCGCGCCGATCATGTTCGCTTAGGTCTTCACTTCGAGAGCAGACGCCGCAACCTGCACATCTACTAACTAAAACGAGTTTTCGCACCCGGCTGATGGGAAAAATTGCCCATCTATCAACATGCCGCTACCCCAAAAGGGCAGCGGCTTTTTATTTACCGGGATGATTTCCCAGAAAGTAATACATCGTGAATTTGAAAGAAACTCGCAACAAAATTTCCAAGTTGCTCTTGGAGCAGCGTGAAATTGCACTCAAAGGCTTTACCGCCGAAAGCCGCGCTCAGTTCGACACCATGCAGAAGGACATTGACGCACTAGAGGCAGATGCCCAGCGCCTGGAAGCAATAGAGAGTCGCAGCTCCGTTTATGACTCCAACAGCTTCGAGCGTTCACCCCGTCCTGTTGTCGGTGGCCAGACGAGCACCGATGAGACCCGCAGCAAAATCAACAAGGCATTCCGTGCCTATGCGCTCAGAGGGTGGGCAGGCATGGAAGCTGAGCAGCGCGACCTGTTGACCACTTCGGACGCGAGCGGCGGTGCTTTGATTCCCCAACTGTTCGATGGTGTCTTGCAAGAGGCCAAGAAATTCTATGGCCCTGTAGCCTTGCGAGTTCGCCAGAAAGTTACCGATAACAACGGCGCTCCGATGAAGATCTCGCTGACGAACGACACGGCGAATGGAATGGTTCTACTCTCGACCGAAGGCACCAGCGGCCCGGTCGAGACTGATCCGGTCTTCCAGTCTCGGTTGCTGGGAGTCGATACCGTGAGTGCCGGTCTGGTGAAGGTGTCCTTCCAAGAACTGGAAGATCTTACCAGCGCGTACATGCTCCGCACAGACGGACAGCCAACTGTTCTCAGATTGCAGGAAAGATTTGCTGACACGTTAGAGCAGGGCTTCCTTCTGTTCACTCGTATCGGCGGTGCCAGCCTGATTGCAACCGGTGCACCCAACGCACTGGCCACTCTGAAGCTCGCCGCAAGCTAACCAATAACCACAACTGGCACACAGGGCAGGCTCCCAACGGAGCCTGCCCTTGCTGTGTCTACACACGAAAGGAAAACAATGAACACAGAATTTGTACTCTCTCCCCTTTGCATTCGACTGAATCAGCCACTGGGCTACTTGCCCGCTGACCGCGTAATCCTTCTCCCTGAATCTATGGCGCTGGCACTTGTTCGCCGTCGTCTAGCAACGGCTGTCGCGGACGCACTGGTGATGCCTGACATTGTCGTCAGTGACGATGATCTGCCATTTGCAGAGATTGCTTTGGACCCGGCTTGGATCGCCGCCGGTGCCGCACGTGAAATGGAGTTGCGGTAGATGGCGTCAGCGGCTTTGATCGAGCAATATTTCACACCGCAGCAGCTCGCTGAGAGGTTGGTAATCAGCACTAACAGTGCAAGGCGGTTATTTCAGAATGAGCCTGGAGTGGTGAAGATTGGTGAGCCGTCTCGCCGTTTAGGACGTGCTCTCAAGAGGCGTTATTACACGATGAGGGTTCCGCAGTCAGTAGCAGAGCGCGTCATCGCCAGGATGACAAACAAAAAGTAAGGGAGCCTATCGGCTCCCCGCTTTTGCTTTTCTGCTTGTCACCACATCCCTTATGTGCGCCAAGTCCCTACCCTTTGTCCATGGGCCATAATGGTTGTCAATCATCTTTGTATCGGCATGGCCAAGCTCTTTGGCTACAGTTTCCTTTGGCACACCTTTTTCCAGTTCTCCAACCACGAACGTATGACGCAGCATCTTGACATCAGGCGAGGTCGTGAGCTGGTATCCATGCTCGTCGAGGGCTGGTGAACCATTGCTACGCTGCAATGGAATGTCGCCGATCTTCGCTCTCTTAATCAGCCGATGAAGCCGTCTGCTCCATTTCTGCGAATCACTGTGCAGGGTGTTCCCTCTGTACCTGAATGGTTGCCCTGTCACACAGTCTTGAAGTGTTGGAACGGTGCGCAACGCCTTTGCCAGCGTCTCAGGTATGGGGATAACAGATTCGACAGCGCGTTTCCTGTGTTGGGTCTTGGTGCGCCTGTATCGGAGCACATGAACATCGGCACCGTCTATCTGAATATCTTCCAACTGGTCAGTAGGTCTGAACTGTATGGCATCGACTATATCCATCCCAGTCCAGCGTAGTAGCTCCAAGAACGTGCGCACCCTCACACAGAAAACCACATCCTCACCATCACAGAGACGGTCTTCGATGTGACCATCAATGTTGTCTAGCAAGGATTGGTACTGAGCATCTGTGTAGGGAGAGTGAGCGAACGTATCGCCACTGGATGGCTTCTCAATGGCCGCTACCGGGGACTTAGCCAGCACGTCCAGCTCAACCAAATACTTGAAGAATCCCCGAACCACACCCCAGTCATTGCTGGCCGTGACCGCTTTTTTCTTTGTGAAGTATTTTGACTCAAGCCACTGCTGGCACACCTGAGGCGTGAACTCATCAATGTAGTCTAGGTGATGCTCAGCAGCGTACCGGAGCATTGCACCACGCTTCACACCATCCTTTACCCAGCCGAATAGTGAACGGTATTGCAACACCGTGTGGGACTCTTCACCCAGCTTGGTTCTCGAACGGTCTAGCCAGAGGTTGATGGCTTCATACACCGTCTTGCGTTCACGCTCCTGCTTGGCTATAGCCTCACGGCTGGCAGCAATCTCAGGGTCTAGGGTTTTGAGCTTGTCGGTAGCACGCTCCAGAGCTTCAGTCCAAGACGGTGTGTTCAGCGTGTAGCGCACATCGGGCTCGCCACTCTCTCGGACATACAGCCACTTTGGACAGGAGCACCCGTCTGGATTCTCTGCCGCTGCATCCAGCTCCTTACGTATCGCTGCCCGTTCTTGTCCCTTGCTCTTTTTGAGTTGTGCTGTGAGGTCGCTGATGTGCTTGATGCACGCTGCTGTATGACGGGTGTATGGCTTCACTGAGCCGTACTGATTCTTGAGGATTGATGCGGTGCTCATGTCTGCTCCAGTGTCTCAGATTAGCTACTGGAACAGAGTACCTCTTTCGTACATCTTTCGTACACGACGATTTTTTATGTTTATATATGTTGTATTTTCAACGGTTTAACATGCTATGAAGTTCCATTGCGATAGCAAACCACTACCCGGCCTCGTAGTCAAATGCAAAGCCCGTACATTGCCGTTCTCCGTCTCACCGTGGGAATACCTCTGCTATACTCGGCCTTTCGAGCTCTGCATTGTTCCCCATGAGTGAAGCATCCACACCGTTGATGCGGCAGCACGCTGCCATCAAGAAAGAGCATCCCACCGCGCTGCTCTTCTTCCGCGTAGGAGATTTCTACGAACTTTTCCTTGAGGACGCCGTCACCGCATCGCGCGAGCTCCAGATCACCCTCACCTCGCGCCAGAAGGTCGATGGTGTCCCTCTGCCCATGTGCGGAGTTCCCTACCACGCTGCCGAGGGCTACATTTCCAAGCTGATCCGCAAGGGATACAAGGTCGCCATCTGCGACCAGGTCGAGGATCCAAAGCTCACCAAGAAGCTGGTGCGCCGTGAGGTCACTCGCGTCGTCACCCCCGGCACCGCCGCCGACTCGCAGCTCGGCTCGGAGGAAAACAACTTTCTCTGCGCCGTCGCCCGCCACGCCGCCAGCCTCGGCTTTGCCGCCCTCGATCTCTCCACCGGCGAATTTCGCGCCACCGAGTTCACAGGGCCGGAAGCCGATCGTCGCGTCGCCGACGAGTTGCAGACCTTGCGCCCGCGCGAGCTGCTCTATGCTGCTTCGCTCCCGCTCTTTCAATCCGCAGCACCGCAGCCCAGCCTCACTACTCCTGCTACACCTGTCTCCGCTGCCGCGCCGCGCATGGCCTCCACTGAGCTCGCGCCCTTTGCACGTTGGAGCGAGACTCCAATGGACGATTGGATTTTTGCCCCCGACTACGCCATCCCGCTGGTGGAAAATCACTTTGGTGTGCTTTCTCTGGAGGGCTACGGCCTGGCCAACCACAACGCCGCCGCTTGCGCCGCCGGAGCCATCCTCCATTACGTCCGCCAGACCCAGCGCGGATCGCTCGACCACGTCGACCGCATCAGCTATTACGAACGGCAGAACTGCCTCATTCTCGACGCCGTCACCGTCCGCAACCTTGAGCTGATCGAGCCGCTCTTTGCCGGTTCCGGCGATGCCGTAACCCTCTTCCGCGCCATCGATCACACTCTCACTCCGATGGGCAAGCGCCTGCTGCGCGCCTGGATGCTGCGGCCCTCCATCGACATTGCCGAAATTCAGCAGCGCCTTGACGCGGTCTCCGCCGCACTCGCCAGCATTATTCATCGCGAGGAACTGCGCCGTGGACTCGACGGCATCCTTGACATCGAGCGTCTGCTCAGCCGCATAACGCTGGAAACCGCCAATCCACGCGACATTCTTGCCCTCGCCGCTTCGCTCGCCAAACTGCCCGGCGTACGCCGTGCCCTCGCCCACTTCCCTGCCGCGCGTTTTGCCACCCTCGCCGATCTGCTCGACGAACTGGCCGACGTTCGCGAGCGCATCGAGCGCACCATCGTCCCCGAGCCGCCCATCACTCTCAACGATGGTGGAGTAATTCAGAGTGGACTGGACCCTCAACTCGACGAACTCCGCGACATCAGCCGCAACAGCAAGCACTACATCGCGCAGATCGAGCAGCGTGAACGCGAGCGCACCGGCATCAACTCGCTCAAGGTCAAGTTCAATAATGTATTCGGCTTTTACATCGAGATCAGCAAGTCCAATCTGCAGCATGCTCCCACCGATTACGAGCGCAAGCAAACCCTGGTAGGTGCCGAGCGCTTCACCACTCCGGAGCTGAAGGAATACGAAACCAAGGTTCTGGACGCCGAGGAGAAGATCGTCGAAATCGAGCGCCGTCTCTTCACCGAACTGCGCACCAGTATCGCCGCGGAATCGCGCCGCATTCGCCAGAGTGCGCTGGCCGTTGCTGAAATCGACGTCCTGCTCTCCTTCGCGCATCTTGCGGCGCTACGCAACTACTGCCGCCCGCAGTTCGACGACAGCACCCAACTGCTGGAGATTTTCGAAGGCCGTCACCCGGTCATCGAGCAGCCCGAACTCACCGGCTCCAACGACCGCTTTGTTCCCAACGATCTCTACCTGGACGCAGCCCGCCAATCGATCCTGCTCATCACCGGCCCCAACATGGGCGGCAAATCCACCTACCTGCGCCAGACCGCGCTGATCGTGCTGATGGCGCAGATGGGCTCGTTTGTCCCTGCAACCCGCGCCCGGCTATCCACCGTCGATCGCATCTTCACCCGCATCGGAGCCTCTGATAACCTTGCGCGCGGCCGCTCTACGTTCATGGTCGAGATGACCGAAACCGCCGCCATCCTCAACACTGCTACCTCGCGCTCGCTTATCCTGCTCGACGAAATCGGGCGCGGCACCGCAACCTATGACGGGCTGGCGATCGCCTGGGCCGTGGTCGAATTCATCCACCAGCACAGCCGCGCCAAAACCCTCTTTGCCACCCACTACCACGAGCTCACCGAGCTCGAAGAACTGCTCGATTCGGTAAAGAACTATCACGTCAGCGTCAAGGAAACTGGCGGCAGCATCGTCTTTCTGCGCAAAGTCTCCTCCGGTGCCGCCGACAAGAGCTATGGCATCGAAGTCGCCAAACTCGCTGGCCTTCCCGCCGAAGTCATCTCCCGCGCCCGCGAGGTGCTGCACCAGCATGAGGACGCCGAACACGCCGCGACCACCCACCTATCTCCCAAGCCAGAGAAATCCGGCCCGGTGCAGTTGACCATCTTCACCCCGGTCTCTAACACCGTCCTCGACCGTCTCCGCGAAGCCGACCTCGACTCCCTCAGTCCGCGCGAAGCAATGAATTTGTTGTATGAGTTGAAAAAGCAAGTGGACTGATAAGGTGGCTTATAGGAAAACGTTCGGGGGCGTCATCACCTACCCACCCAACGATTGACCTTCCAGTGAATCCTTTACCGCCGCCCCATGCTCAACTGGTCAATCCTTGCGAAATCCGCGCAACCATTACCCACCCAGACACTCCCCCCACCTCCAACGATTGCCTGATTGGTATATGGGCAGTTGCGCGGCTGTGGTCGTCAATTTGTGGAAGATGCGCACCGTCACGGTGGAAATGCAACTAAGCTGAAGTCTCTATCGTCTCCGCCGGGTTCAGTTCAATCGAGCGAGAAAATGCAACCACACGGTCGCGCCCTGTGTGTTTTGCGCTGTAGAGAGCAATGTCCGCCTTGTTGATTAATTCGGTTTGTGTTCTCGCGTCTTCCGGATAAGCCGCTACGCCAAACGATGCCGTTATTCCTCCCAGCACCTCGTTCCGGTGCTCGATGTGGATCTGTCGAATCCGCACTCGAACATGGTCGGCCCGCTCAACGACTTCTTCTTTTTTCATCTCTGGCACAATTACCAGTAGCTCTTCTCCGCCAAAGCGGCACACTATGTCTTCGCTCCGGAAGGAATCTCGCAACACAGTGGAAACTTCCAGCAGAACACGATCCCCGGCCTCGTGGCCAAAGCTATCATTGAAGCGTTTGAAGTGGTCCAGATCGATCATGATCACTCCCACCGGGATGTTGCGGCGCTCGGCGCGGCTCAACTCCCGTAGCAGCGATTCTTCCATGTACCGGCGATTGAAGATACCAGTCAGCGGATCGCGAATGGCCTGCGATTTCAGCTTGTCCCTGAGTTTTACATTGGCCAGTTTCATCGCGGTGGACTCAGCCATCTTGTTCGCAAACCTCTGTTGTCTTTCTGACCATTTTGTCGCGCCAAATTCCAGGTATATGGTTCCGAGTGTCTCCCCTTGTGCGATCAGTGGCATGCAGAGATGGTTATTCGTTTGATTGCCGGCCGCGTGGATGCAGTTCAGATTTGGGGAACCCACCTCCCACGCATAGACACTGCCACGGCGAAGAGCACGGCAATCGTCGGGTGCGAAGATCTTGTCGTGTTGCACCAGCGGATTCCAGCTCGAAGCTGTTTCCAGAAAAGTTTGCGAGTTATTGATAACCGAGAGCACCCCGTGAACGCCGGGGAGTGCTCGATGAAAGTGCCCCGAGACAGTCTCATAAACTTCTTCAAAGCTGGAACAGATGCCCAGCCCGTCGGTGAAGTCGTTGAGGAAACTGATTTCCTTATTTGTGTTTTCCAACTCCTGCGCCCATACCGCCGTCTTTTCCTGGGCGATTGCGGCCTTCTGTTCTGCTGCCTCGCGGTGCTTGAGATTTCGCAGAATAAGGACGTTCGCCGCTACCACCAGTGCAGCCGTAAACATCAGCAGCAGGACCGCGCTTACGAAGGTATGCTGTGCACTGCGTTTGGCCAGGGCCAACCGCTCCTCCAGCCGCGCTTGCTCATGCGTTCTCAACTCCAGGAAGAGGCGCCGGATCTCGTTCATTGTGTCGATCTCAGCAAGCCCCTCGTTCACATCGTCGTTTGCCGTGTCCAAGGCTTTCTGGCGAGCGCCTACTTCGCGTTGAAAACGCGCCATCGTTCCCCTGACTAGTTCGTCCATTCTTTTGATCAATGCCTGGTCATCTGGTCCGTGCGGCCGCCTTCGAATTTCATAGTCCTGAACCATGGCATCCGACGCAGCCACATTGTAGTCATCCAGGAATTTGGAATCGCCGGTCAGGAGATATCCCCGGTGGGTACGATCTGCCTGCGTCACAGCGCCGATCAACCGGGACAATTCGTCCTGACGATCTCGCGACTCCGCGACATCTTGATTGCCCTGCAGAAAACGTTCGGTGCTCTGATAAGAAGCTACCGTGACCCCAACGAATAGGATCAGAGACAGTACAAGAACACGATGGGGCCTTAGCTTATAGTTTCCATTCATTCGGGGTTTCGCCGGGAGCTCAGATAGTTAGGAATCTCTTATCGGCAATATTCAGGAAAAGAATCAACTCCGATGCATTCCGGGATGAAACGAACGCACCCGCCAGGCTGCCAGACTCTCTCATCCAAACAAAAATGGGATGGCCAGAACCGCTTCCGGCCATCCCAGAAACATTCGGCGGAGTGTCAATTTTTTACCAGCTTCATGTACTCCGTCACGGTCACGAACCGGTATCCCTTCGCCTTCAGAGCCGTGATCAGCTCGGGCAGTTGCGCGGTTGTGGTCGTCAATTCGTGGAAGGCCAGCACGTGGGTGTACACTCCTTTTTTCTCGCGCTGCTCAATGGCTTTGAGTACGGACTGCGCCAGCGACGGTTTCGGGCAGCCGACGCCCTTTCCCGCGCAAAGATAATCCTGGGAATTCACATCGCGCAGCGCCACCGGATTCTCGCTCGATATGGTTAGGATGTGGAAGCCACGGTGTTCCAAGTCCCTCCGCGCATCGTCCGGCAGATCCCAATCCGGTGGACGCAGCCACAGCGGCTTCGATCCCGTCACGGCCTGCACTGCCTGGGCTCCGCGCTCCACATCCGTCAGCACCCAGGCCTCGCCTTTCTTGCGCTCTGCGATGCGCAGGTCAGCGTGGCTGTAGGTATGATTCTCGATCTCGTTTCCGCGCCGCAGCACGTCGTGCGCCGCATCCAGACAGCTCACGCCAATATTGGTTTCATGTGGATTCTCGCCCCAGGTCTTCGGCGTCAGCCGCCATCCCATGTAGAAGAATGTCGCCTTCACGCCATTGCGGTCCAGCACATCGAGCATTCCTGGGCTTGCGCTCGACGCCGCGCCCGGCTGCTTCACTCCGTACAAAACATAGGGCCTCGGCCCATCGTCGAAAGTCAACGCAATCAGCTTTTGGGCCGCAAAACACGGCACAGTAAACGCCGCCAACAACATCGCAGTTACTGTCATTGATACAACCCGCACCACGACCCACTTCCTAATTAGCAAATTCATATTCATCATCTCTGCCGCAATCATAGGACGCATTGCGATCCCTTGATCTAAGCGTTTCGCATGAACTTTTCCGATTCTCCTGCTGGGTTGCAGATTGCGTCGCTCAGCGCGCGACTGCTGATCGCCGCTGAGAACGTCACCTCACTGCAACCTTTGCGAGCGGAATTTCTTTTACACTCGATCTATGTCAACTCTGCAAGTGCAAGGAGTTCTCTTCGATCTGGATGGTGTGCTCATCGACAGCACCGCCGGAGTCACGCGCGTCTGGCGCGACTGGGGCACGCGCCACGGCCTCGACCCCACGCAGACCGCTCACGCCGCGCACGGACGCCGCGCCATCGACTCGGTTCGCCTGCTCGCCCCCGAGCTCGACGCCGAAGCCGAGCTGCGCGACTTGGAGCGCCGCGAGATCGCCGAATCACACGACGTTACTGTTTTCCCCGGAGCCGCCCGCCTGCTCGCCTCGCTGCCTGCTCGCCAATGGGCCATCGTCACCAGCGGCACCCGCAATCTGGCCAGCCATCGTCTCCGTGCCGCAGGGCTTCCGGTTCCGGAGCTGATGGTCACCGGCAGTGACATCATGCATGGCAAGCCGCACCCTGAGCCTTACCAGCGTGGAGCGGAGCTGCTGGGCCTTGCTCCCGGCGCCTGCGCGGCGGTGGAAGACGCACCCAGCGGGATCACGTCCGCCTTGGCCGCGGGCATGTCGGTGCTCGCCGTGCCAACCACCTATCCGGTTGCCGAACTTTCCGGGGCCACGGCGCTGCTGCCCAACCTCGCCGCATTAAACGCTACGATTGTGGGCGACTTCATTCGCTTGAACTGGTAAATTGATTGCATGTTGCTGTCGGCCAGTAAGGGCCAACAGCTGGCCCTCCGGCCGAGGGTGCAGGCCGGAAATTGACAGTACAGCGATGCAACAGGCACACTTACGCAACCTTGTTGGAAGCCGTTACTTCCAACTGAGCTCGATGGATAGACATCACGCGATGAATGGAACCAGGGTCTCTTACACGCTCGAGTCCTCTTTGGCGAGTGTAAACAAGGCCGAACAAGCCGCCGGAGAGGTCGCCGCAAAGTCCGGCTTTGATGTGGACGAATGCGGGCGAATAGCCTTGGCCGTGCGGGAAGCCACCGTGAACGCCGTTCTCCACGGTAATCGCTACGATCCCAACAAGCGCGTGATCGTTTCCTTCGATACCACTGCCAGCACCTTGACGGTTGCGGTGCGCGATGAAGGTCCAGGTTTGGACCCAGCCACGCTTCCCGACCCTTTAGCCCCCGAAAACCTGCTCAAGCAATCGGGACGCGGAATTTTTCTCATCCGGGCATTCATGGACGAAATTCACATTCGCACCCTGTCTCCCGGTACTGAAATCACTATGATTAAATTCGTCCGCGGTTCGGGCCGCGACGGCAATAAGGAGGCTAACCAGTGACGATGAAAGCTAGCTCGCGTCAGGTGGACGGTGTCACCATCGTCGATCTCAGTGGGCGTATCACACTCGGCGAAGGCAGTGTCGTGCTACGCGATACCGTGAAGGACCTTTCCACCCAGGGCCAAAAGAAGATTCTTCTCAACCTCGGCAATGTCACTTACATCGACAGCTCCGGGATCGGCGAACTGGTCAGCGCCTACACCAGCGTCCGAAATTCCGGCGGCGAACTCAAGTTGCTCAACCTTACCAAGAAGGTCCACGACCTATTGCAGATCACCAAGCTTTACACTGTTTTTGACATTCAGGACGACGAGGCTTCGGCCATCAGCGCCTTCAATCGTTGATCCCTTGATCTGCGGCTGAGACAGTTTCCACCAGCGGGGCGGCTCATCCGGCCGCCCCATTGATTTTTGCTGCGTGACATCAGAAAGCAGAATTTTTCAGTAAATTTTTCTTTATCTCCTGTAAATCGGCGAGCATTCTTCCATGATCAATTTCCGAATTCGCATTCTTCTGTTCGTTGTTCTTGCCGCAGCGTCCGCCTTCGCGCAATCGTCCGTGGTTCTCATCTCCATCGACGGAATGCGCCCGGACTACATCACTAATCCCAAAGCCTGCCCTACCGGATTCCCGACGCTGCAACGCTTTCTCACCGAGGGCACCTATGCCGAGGGCGTCACTGGCGTACTGCCCACCGTCACCTATCCCTCCCACACCACCCTGGTCACTGGGGTTGAACCTGCCGTTCACGGTATCTGGAGCAACACCACATTCGATCCTGAGTGGAAAAATCAGTCTGGCTGGTACTGGTATGCCGAGGACATCAAGGCTGACACCCTGTGGGACGCCGCATCTCGCAAGGGCCTTGTCACCGCCAGCGTGGGATGGCCAGTCAGCGTCGGCCAGCGCAATATCCGTTACAACATTCCCGAATACTGGCGAGCCTGGAACACTGAGGACCGCAAGCTCCAGCGTGGCCTGTCCACTCTGGAGTTCTACGATGCAATGGAAAAACAGCTGCGCTCAATTCCATTGTCCGAGGGAGCATTCATAGCTACCGATGAGGCATTCGCGCAGGCCGCCATCTATGCCATCAAAGACAAACACGCACGCTTTGTCACCCTGCACCTCAGCACGCTTGATCATGAAGAACATGCCCATGCACCCTTCAGCCCGCAAGCCTGCCAAACACTGGTCGAGTTGGATAAGCAGGTCGGGCTCGTCGAAGCTGCCGCAGTGGCCGCCAATCCGGATGCGGTCGTCGCGGTCGTCTCCGACCATGGCTTCTCGCGCACCGATTACCGCGTCAACCTGGAGGTGCCGTTCATTAAGGCCGGACTGATCACATTAGGACCATCGCGCGATGGGTCGAATACTGTTACCGCATGGAAAGCGACTGTTTTCCCCGGCGGCGGCTCGGCGGGTATCGTGCTCCACGACCCGAATGACAAGGCCACCGAAGAAGCTGTCCGCAATTTGTTGCATCAACTGGCGAGCGACCCGGCCAACGGCATCGGCGCCATCCTCGAGAAACCGGAGATCGAAAAGCTGGGTGGCTTTCCCAATGCTACGTTTGTCGTAGATCTCAATCTCGACTATCAGCTCGGCTATGGCACTCAGGGAGAGCTGGTTACACCCGCGCCCTCAACCGGAATGCACGGTTATTCGCCCACTCACCCGGAGATGCGTGCCTCGTTCTTCTTGCGCGGCAAGGGCATCGCCGCCGGACGCGATCTCGGCGTCATAGATATGCGGCAGATCGCGCCCACCCTGGCGCGCATTCTCGCCGTCACCCTGAATGACGCCAAGCAACCGCCGCTCAACTTCGGCAAATAGCTGGCGAGCTTCGCAGCCGGAACGGCAATGCCCGCAACCGGCTGCGAAGCTCGGTCCCTCACCTTGGTCACTCTTTCCTGATTACAGCACTGGACACGCAGCCCATACGGACGCACAATACCCCCATGCCGCGCATACCCACGATTACCTACGAGCAAGCCGATCCCACTGCCAAGGAAATCTTCGACCATTACCAAAAGGAACGCGGCAATGTCCCCAACATGTTCCGCACGGTCGCCCATCGGCCGGAGATTCTCCGCACAATGATTGCGCACTTCCGCGCCGTCATGGAGACCGGCACCGTCGGCGTTAAGCTCAAGGAGTTGGTCATCGTGCGCACATCGCAGATCAACCACTGCGACTATTGCCTCGCCTCACACTCCCAGCTCGCCCGGCGCTACGGCTGGAGCGAGGAACAAATTACGGACCTCGCCAACTTTCGCACCCGCGCCGATTTCGATCCGCGCGAGAAGGCCGCCCTGGAACTCGCCGAGCGCGAGACTCTCGACTCCACCGGTATCGACGACAAGTTCTGGGCCACACTCCGCCAGCACTTCGACGAAGGCGAGATCATCGAACTGGCCGCCGCCATCGGTCTCTTCAACTATTTCAACCGCTTCAATAATTCGCTCAAGATGGAGCCAACCAAGTGAATCTGAGCCTGCTCCTCTGCGGTGCTCTATTGTTTGCCGTTCCGGTAGTGGCGCAGCCGAGCCTAACGCCTGCTGTCCCGTCGCCCAAGCCCGAGATAACTATGCCCAGAATACGTGTGGAGTGTACTCCCGCTTCGCGCGCCGCAGATCTCGTCGGGCAGCACGGATGCGTATCCGGAAGGGTTTTCCGCATTACCTACACTCGCACAGGGGCAGTCCACGTCTCGCTCTGCCCTGTTCGCAGCAACTGCTCGTTTCACGCAGTTGCCGAGGCGCGTGACAGCCGGACCATTGGCGACCTCTCCTATTTACGCGGCCAAATTGTTGCCGTCATTGGCGATGTCACCGAGAGCCGCGGCCATCCCCGAATCGTCATAAAGAATCGCGAGCAGTTTCAGGTTGCGGCTGGCGGACCGCCGCAGGAATTCGATGCGGCCCGGCCCAGAGCCAACGGAAAGTCCTTCTCCGGCAGTAATCGCGTCTGGTAGACGGCTGGCAACTAAGCAGGCGCACTCGTGAGCGCGCCCCCGGCTCAAGCATCCACTCACCCCTCTTCGCCCTGTGGCAGTTGCGGCGCGTAGCGCACGCCTACGTACAGCACTCCCGCTGAGATTGCAATTGCCGTGGAGGCCGCCACAAACGCGAACTGCATGTTGCTGCGATCCGAGATGTAGCCCATCAGACTCGGCGAAAATGCATCACCCAGCAGGTGAATTGTGAAGAGGTTCACTGCAAAGGCCGTCGAGCGGATCGGCGCAGAGACTGAATTCAAGATCGCCGCGTTCAGCGGAGCCGTATTCAGCAGCAGAAAAAACTCACCCATGAAGATTGCCGGATACATCCACGAACCTGCATGGAAGACCGCCAGCAGCACCGAGGGCAGAGCCAGCGTCATGCCGATGGCAGAGATCAAACAGTGTCCGCCGCGCTTCCGCGCCTCCATGCGGTCGCCCAGCCAGCCGCCCAGCATCGTCGCCAGAATCCCGGCCGCCAAGGTCATCAATCCGAAACGCAGATTCGCCGTCGGCAGTGGAACTCCACGGATGCGGGAGAGAAATGTGGGCATCCACACCTGCATCCCGCCGACTGCAAAGGTCATCATCGCCATGCCCAGCGTCGCGGTCCAGAAGGCCGGATTCCGCCACAGCCCCAGGAATGTCCCACGCTCCAAGGTAACCGCCAGCCGGTCTTGCGCGCCGCGCTTCGGCTCGGGAATCAGTAGCAACAGAAGGCCCAATATCACGCCCGGCACCGCTCCCACCAGGAACGGCGCCCGCCAGCCCCAGCGTGCGGCCACCGCGCCACCCAGCAAGTATCCCATCGCCGTTCCCACCGGGATCGCAAGGTAGAACACGGAAAGCACTCGCGCGCGCCGGTACTCAGGATGCAGGTCGGAAAGAAATGAAGGCGCAATCGCCACAAACGTCGCCTCGCCCACGCCCACTAGCGTGTGCCGTATCATCAGCTCCGTAAAGTTATGGGTCACCGCCGTCAGCAAGGTAGCTGCCGACCAGATCAGCGCTCCCGTGCACATGATCAACCGCCGCGGATGGCGATCGGCCAGCCAGCCTACGACAGGCGCAGTCACCATGTAGCAGATGAAGAATGCCGTAGTCAGCAGCCCGAACCTCGCATCCGAGCCTGGAAACTCATGCTGAACCAGAGGCTGCACCGCAAACAGCACCGAGCGGTCAATGTAATTCACAAAGTTCAGCGCCGTCAGAATTACCAGCGCCGTCATAGCCCAACGCCCGCCGCCGGCAGCGCTGCGATACCCGAACTGCCTGCGCCCCACTCGTCCCTGCTCTTCGGTCAAGCCGTCCGCCTCGTCGTCGAAATGAAATGCGAGTCAGCTAGCGCTGCCAGCCAGCCATCCAATGCAAGTCCACTACTTTTTCCGCGGCCAGCGTGCTTCCACCAGCGTCCCCAATCCGCCTCGCGGACGGAACTGCCCGCGCACCTCGCACCACACCGGCTTGACCGCCTTTGTCACATCCTCAAGAATCCGGTTCACCACGTTTTCCTGGAAGATTCCCAGGTTGCGGTATTCGTTGATGTATTCCTTCAACGATTTCAGCTCCAGGCAGAGTTTATTCGGCATATAGCGGATCCAGATGGTGCCGAAATCCGGCAGGCCAGTCTTGGGGCACACCGAGGTGAATTCAGGAATGTCGATCTCGATCACGTAGCTGGGAAACTGGTTGGGCCAGCTCTCGATTGGCGGAAAAGCGTGATCCACTCCGCTGGCGGCGTGGTCAGGGGTATAGCCATGGCGGGTCGGACCCGCTTCAGTGGTTTTCTTTGTCGTAGCCATCCGGCTATTCTAGCCTAGACGCCCGTCTCACTGTGGCTTGCACTGGTTCAGGCTGCAATATCGCTTGCGGCTTCGGGTTTCGCCGTCTCCTTTTGCGGCAGAGCCTGCTTGAGTTCCAAACCTCCAGCGCCCCTTGCGAGCAGCACTTGGCCGTTAATTTCCGCTCCCAGCAGGATCACGAACCAGCTCCAATAGAGCCAAGTCATAAGCGCAATCGCACCGCCCAAGGCGCCATACGTTCGATTGAGGTTTGCGAATCTCTGGAAATAAATTCCGAGAGCGTCAGAAAGGAAGAGCCATGCGCCCACGGCTACCAGCGCGCCTGTCAGAGTATGCGCAAAGCGCTGCTTCACGTTCGGCGCCAGGAAGTACATGCTTTCCACTGCGGTCACGATAAAGGCCACGGAAACTGTCCAGCGAATCACCGGCCAAATATGTGCCAATACCAAGTTCAGGTGCAGGACGCCGGCCATCCACTCGCCGAACCTTGGACCCACCAGCATCAGGAGCATCGCCACCACCAGCAACCCACCTACCAGGAAGGCCAGCAGAACGGCCAGCCCACGCGTTTTCCAGAACGGACGCGTTTCGGGCACATCGTAAGCCACATTCAGCGCTTCGATCATCCCCGCAAAGCCCGTCGAAGCCGACCAAAGCGTGCCGATAACGCCAAACGACAGCAGCGCCCCACGGTGCGGAGTAATCACGTCGTTCACTACATAGCGGACCACTCCCATACTGTCAGCAGGCACGAAGTGAGCGGTCAATACCAGGACCTGGCTGGACAGGTTCGGCACCGGCAGAAACCCCACCACCGCCGATATCGCGATCAGTGCTGGAAACAGGCTCATTACAAAGTAATAGGAGAGTCCGGCGGCGAACGCCATCGTGTGCTTGCGATTAGCCCCTGCGATCGCAGCTTGCAATATCCTTGCAAACTTTCCCACTCGCATTGCTCCTGCCCTCTTCACCGTCACCCGGAGCCAGCTTCCGTTTGGGATTATGATGATTTTTTCTGTCTCCGTGCCTGCCTTGTCCCGGTCAGAAACCCACGAAACCTGGAAGGCGGCCCTTCCCCGCATTCTTGCTTGACAAACGACAAGGGAAACCAATCAGGCGACTTGCCAAACCAGCAAACAAACCCCTAGTCTGGAAACATTGTGCATACTGGCCTCAGATATACTGAAAGTCTTAACTCATGGCTAACGGAACTTTGAACGGTAGTCCCGGCGGTACTCGCCGCGGCTGGATCACGACACTGATTATCCTGGCGATCCTATTTCTCGCCGTGGGAGCCTATCTATATCTCCGGCCTCGCCGCATCCGCATTTCGGTGGTCAAACCCGAACGGCAAACCGTCTCCAACTCCATCACCACCAACGGAAAAGTCGAGCCCCTTCATGGATTTGAAGCCCATGCTCCACTGGCGGGCACAATCAAAAAGGTTCTGGTCACCGAAGGCGCCCGCGTCAAGGCAGGGCAATTGCTCCTTGTACTCGATGATGCGCGCGCTCGTAGCGACCTTGCCGATGCCCATACGCGCCTGAAGGGAGCTGAGGAGAGATACGCCAACCTGCTCGCCGGAGGCACTCCACAACAGGTTCTGCTCCGCAAAGCCGATCTGCAAAAGGCAACTGCTGATCGCAATGCTGCTAAGCGGGAATTCGAGGCGCTTGAGCGGCTCCAGCAGCGCGGTGCCGCCACCGCCGAAGAAGTGGCTGCGGCCCGCGACCGCCTGATTCGGGCACGGGCCGACCTTGCACAGTTGCAGCCCCAGGTCCGGTACTCGTCCCAGGAACAGGCGCGCGCCCAGAGTGAGGTCGAAGACTCCAAGGCCAACGTTCAACTGACAGAGGACGTCCTGCGCAACTGCAACGTGCGCGCTCCGTCTGATGGCACTGTGTACTTCCTTCCGGTTCGCACCGGTGTCTATGTCAATGCGGGAGACTTGCTCCTGCAGGAGGCCAACCTTTCGCAGTTGCAGGTTCGAGCCTTTGTTGACGAGCCGGAGATCGGTCACCTTGCCATTGGACAGACGGTTCGCATTACCTGGGATGCTCTGCCCGGACACTCATGGCAGGGCACGGTTGCGACTCTACCTTCTACGGTCGTCAACCGCGGCTCTCGCGTCGTCGGAGAAATCTTCTGTACAGTCGACAATTCCGAGCGACTGCTGCTGCCCAACGTCGACGTCAGCACAACTATCATCGCCAACAGCAAGCAGAACGCTCTCACCGTGCCGCGCGAGGCTGTGCATGAAGACAGCAGCCGGAATTACGTGTACGTTCTCCAAGATGGTCACCTGCATCGCCGCGATGTCAAACTTGGCATCTCGAACCTGACTCGGGTCGAGATTCTCAGCGGCATCTCAGATCAGGACGTGATTGCCGTCCAGTCGTTCAGCCCCTCGCCCATGTCAGAGGGGGTCGAGGTCAAGATCGTAGAGAATCCGTCATAATGAGCATCACGCCTCGCCTTCTCCGCTACCTGCCTCGCCTGCTGCGAGGTCTGCCGCTGGGAGCTTTGTTGCTGGGCTGGTTGCTGTTACCCACTCCGTCCGTGGCAGCCGCGAAACCCAGCGAACTGCTCGATGCCGGCCGCGCGGATGAAGTGCTGCGCCTGCTGGCCCCGTCGGCAGAGAGCAATCATGCCGCGGACCTCAACTACTCATGCCGCGCCTACTACCAGCTGCGGGACTGGGACAACGCAGTGCGCGATTGCGAACGCGCTGCCCAGCTTGAACCCGGAAATTCCATCTTCCAGCTCTGGCTTGGCCGCAGCTACGGCGAAAAGGCTAATGTTGCAGGCGCGCTCTCCGCATACTCACTGGCCCGCAAGTGCGTGGCGGCCTTCGCCACTGCCCGCTCACTGGACCGTAAGAATCTCGCCATCGCACGCGACCTTGCCGAGTACTATTCCACGGCTCCAGCCATTGTCGGTGGAGGCAGTGACAAAGCCCTCGCTCTGGCCGCCGAACTCGCTCCCGAGCATCCCGCCGATGCCGCCTGGGTGCGCGCCATGGTCGCCTCAAATCAGGGCCGGTACGAACAGGCTGAGTTCCAATATAACGAGGCAATTCGCCTCGATCACGACTCGGCAGCGGCCTGGCTCGACCTCGCCCGTTTCCTGCGTTCGCGCAAGAGTTGGGATCGCTTTCAGCAGTGCATCGAGCACGCCGTCCGCTCCACGCGCATCCGTCCCACCGACCGTTACGACGCAGCCGAGCTGCTGCTGGTAACCAACCGTGATCTCCCGGAGGCCGCGCACCAGATGCGGGCCTACATTCAGGGCCACACCGAGGAGGCAGCTCCGGTCTTTCGCGCCCACTTTCTGCTCGGCGAAATCCTGTTGAAGAACGGAGACGCCAGCCAGGCTGCCGCCGAGTACCAGGCCGCGCTTGCCTTAGCCAATTCCTATCGCCCCGCGCTGGAAGCTCTCCGGCGCGTGGAAGCAACGTCAAAACCGCAACGCTAGGCTGGTACCCAGCACAGGCTTGCGGAGGAGTACGACCGAAGATGACGAAGACGCGATCTCACAAATTCCGCGCTCCCTTTATCGCCTGGCTGCTGCTGGCCGCGCTGCCCCTGTTTGCCGCCGAGCCCATCGACTTCCACCAGGCCATCGAACTCGCACTCAAGCACAGCGGCACCATGCTTGCTGCCTCCGCCGATCGCACCCGTGCCGCCCAGCGCTACCGCACAGAGCGCTACGCTTACTTTCCCACCGTCGTCTTCGGCTCCGGCCTTGGATATAGCATTGGCCAACCTATTGCTATAGCTGGACAAGCGCCTTCGCTCTACAACCTCACCCACAACCAGACCCTGTTCAACCTCTCCACTCGAGAGACCATCAAGGCCGCCCATAGCGACTCGCTGGCCGCTAACATCGACTACGCGGACCGCGCCGAGCAGGTCATTCTTGACACGGCTCTGCTCTACATCGAACTTGATAACACCCAGCAGCGACTCATCGCGGCGCAGCAGCAGAGGGAGTCCGTCAACCACGCACTGTACATCGCGCAGCAGCGCCAAAAGGAAGGCGTCGGCAGCCAGCTGGACAGCAAGCGCGCGGAGCTCGATGCCGCCCGCGTCGATCTCCGCATTGCCGAACTGGAAACCAGTCTCGATGTGCTCCGCGAGAACCTCGGGCGCAGTATTGGCCGCTCACCCGCAGCCCTCGAAACCGTCAGTGCCTCGATTCCCAGCGCACCGCCTATACCTTCAGCAGACGATCTCACCTCAGTCGCACTCGCCAACGCCGCGAGCGTACGTGTGGCCGATGAGCATGTTCGCGCCGCCCATGATCGCGCCCGCGCCGAACACCGGATGAACTATCCCTCCATCGACTTCGCCGGACAATTTGCCGAATTTGCTACTTTCAATAACTACGCGCAGTACTACAAAGAATTTTCGCCGCATAACTACAGCTTCGGCATCAATCTTCGCGTTCCCCTTCTCAACCTTGCACAGAACGCCCGCGCAGCCGCTGCTGACGCAGAGGCTTTGCACGCCGAAGCTGACGCGCAGATCGCGCGCGACAAAGTGGCCGCCGACGCCGTTCGCGCCCAGCACACCATCAGCCAGCTTAAGGCCGTCACCCGCGTCTCACGTCTGGAATTTGAAGTTGCACAAGCCAACATCGATGCCGTAAAGCTCCAGGTGCAGCAGGGCCATGCCAATGCCCGCGACCAGGAGCTGGCAATCGCCGATGTTGCCAACCGCCAGGTCGCCCTGCTTCAGAGCCAGTTCGAGTATCTGCGCGCTCAGCTCCAACTGCTTCGCCAGACCGGAGAACTGCACCAATGGGCGCTAGGTAGCAAGTAATGACACTTCGCAAATATCTCGTGCTGCTCGCCGTAGTTGTCTTCGGCTCCATCGGAGATGCCTTTCTGGCGCGCGGCATGAAGACTGCCGGCTCCATCGACGTTCACCATCTCACCCACGTCTTCACCGCACTTGCCAGTCCCTGGATCATCATCGGAATTTTTTGCCTGCTCGCCTTCATGTCCAGCTACATGACCGCGCTTTCTTTTGCCGATCTCACCTTCGTTCTGCCCGCAACTGCCATCGGCTATGTGTTCATGGCTCTGCTCTCGCGTTTCTGGCTGCATGAGCATGTCAGCCCGCAGCGGTGGGCGGGTATCGTCCTCATCACCGTAGGAGTTGGCATTGTTGCTGGAGGTCCGTCCCGCACCGAACATCCATCCAAAATAGATCCTTCTGCCGAAGTCTCCGCCAACGCTGCCGGAGATCGCCCATGAGGAATCTCTACACCTGGCTGTGCATTTTCACTACGGTCTGCGCCGCCGCCGCCGGAGACGTTCTCATTGCCCTGGCCATGCGCCGCATCGGCGACCTTGGCGAATTCCGCCACAAACACGGTTTCCTCGCGGTCATCGCACGGGTTCTATCCAGCGGAGCTCTCTTTGGCGGGATTTTCTTCATGGCAATGGCTTTTTTCAGCAACCTCATCGGACTCTCGTGGGCCGACCTCAGTCTGATGGGCCCAGCCTCGGCAGCTCTCACCTTTGTCACCAACGCACTGGGCGCCAAGTTCTTCCTGCATGAGAACGTTGACCGTCGCCGCTGGTTCGCCACCATCTTCGTTTGTTGCGGAGTTCTGCTCCTTACCCGCTCCTGATCCTCCTGCCACAATTGCTGTAAAATCACTTCAGGAATGTCCATCAACAGCAGTACCGCGCCCCTCAAAAAGATCTCTGATTCCGCTTCGCCCGCACCGCGCCCGCGTGTCGGCTTCGTCAGCCTCGGCTGTCCCAAAAATCTGGTGGACTCCGAAGTCATGATGGGCATGCTCTCCACCAACGGAGCCGAAATCACCTCCCACGCCGAAGACGCCGACATCATCGTCGTCAACACCTGCTCGTTTATCGATACCGCCAAGCAGGAGTCCGTGGACACCATCTTGGAGATGGTGCAGCACAAGACCAGCGGTCGTGCCAAAAAGCTCATCGTCACCGGCTGCCTCGTCGAGCGCTACCGCGACGAGATCCAGAAAAACATTCCTGAAATCGACGCTGTTCTCGGTACCGGCGAACTGGCCGATATTCTCGCCGCCGCCGGAATCACTCCGTCCGAGCCCGCGCCTACTCCTTTCACGATTCTTACAAACGGCGCACACCCGCACCCCAGCGCCTCGCAGCAGCTCAAGGGTGGAATGGCGCCAGCAGCAGGCAACGTAGCGTTGCCCACACCGCAGCCCGCTTCGCGTCCGGAGGGCGATGCCCGCCAGCGAGCGGGGCGCTTTGCCCGCGACACATGGGATGGAGCCCGAGCCGAGCTGCCCAGCTATCTCTACGACGAGAACACTCCGCGTCTGCTAGCCACCGGGCGCTACTCCGCCTACATCAAGATTGCCGAAGGCTGCGATCATCCCTGCGCCTTCTGCATCATTCCGCAGCTCCGCGGCAAGTTCCGCTCCCGCACCATCGACTCGGTGGTCACCGAGGCCGAGCGTCTTGCCGCTCAGGGGGTCCGCGAAATCAATCTTATCGGACAGGACACAACCTGCTTCGGCGAAGACCTCGGCATACAAGACGGCCTTGCCGCGCTGCTTGAAAAGCTGGCGCAAGTCGAAGATTTACGCTGGGTCCGCGTTCTCTACGCCTATCCCAACAAGATCACTCCGCGCCTGCTCGAGGTTCTCGCCAAGTATCCGCGCCTTTGCCGCTATATCGACGTTCCCTTGCAGCACGCCGCACCTGCGGTACTCAAACGCATGAAGCGCGGCGGCTCTGCAGAAATCTTCCTCAAACTCATCGCCAAGATGCGGCAAACCGTCCCCGGCCTCACCCTGCGCACCTCCTTTATCGTCGGCTTCCCCGGCGAAACCGAAGACGATTTCCAGCAGCTCTGCAGCTTCGTCAGCGCCGCGCAGTTTGACTGGCTCGGAGTCTTTGCCTACTCCGACGAGGAGGGCTCGCCCGCCTTTCATCTCTCGGACAAAGTTCCGCCCCGCGAAATTGAGCGACGCCGCCGCAAACTCATGCAGTTACAGAAGCGCATCAGCCGCCAGCGCCGCAAGCATTGGATTGGCCGCGAAATCGAAGTGATGCTCGAAGGCCCCAGCGAGGAGACCGACCTGCTCTGGGAAGCACGCACTCCCGCCCACGCACCCGAGATTGACGGCAAGGTTTTCATCAATGATTTCGGAGATCAACAGTCGCCCCAGCCCGGGAGCTTCCACCGCGCCATTGTGGAAGAAGCCCACGATTACGACCTGGTCGCGCGACTTTTGTAGATCAGGATTTTCTGAGCATTGCTTGGCCGGTGCTCGCCGTCAAGCCGTGACCAATTTCAGCTTTGAAATCTTCGGTGCCTGCGTAGAGAATGATGGCATCGCAGATTGTGCGATACATGTCCCATGACCAAGAAGAAAATCGCGTCGCTCCGCTGTCCAACCTGCCGCAAGATTGTGCTTGCCAAAGATCCCGACTTCCCTTTCTGCTCCGACCGCTGCCGTGTCATCGATCTCGGCAAGTGGATCAGCGGAGGTTACGTCATCTCCTCGCCCGTGAATGATCCGGAGTCCGGCGGCGAAGCCGAGTACAATGAGCCCAGAGAGCGCCGCATCGGAGGCCTGCGCAAGGGGCCCGAGTGGCCCGGCTCAGCCGACGAAAGCGAGAACCATGGACGCCGCAAGCCCAACTGAGACACAGCACACCAAGAAAGGCTCTGCCCGGCCCACCCGGCCCTACTGGGCGTGGACGGTTGCCACTTTCTTTGGAGCTGGCGCCCTCAAGCCCGGTCCCGGAACCTGGGGCTCGCTGGGAGCGGTGCTCACCTGGGTGCTCGTCGCTCGCAACCTGCCGCCGCAGTTGCTTATTCCCGGAGCCCTGGCCTATTGCGCCCTGGCCACTGCCATCGGAATTCCCGCTGCCACTCTTACCGCCCGCGCCTGCCATCGCGATGATCCGTCGCACGTTGTCATCGACGAGGTCGCCGGTCAGATGCTCACGCTTGTCGCCGCCCCAATCACCTGGAAGGCGCAGCTTGCGGGCTTTGTGCTTTTTCGCGCCTTTGATATTGTTAAGCCGCCGCCGATTCGCCGCCTTGAGCACCTGCGTCCGGAGGGTGTCGGCATCGTGATTGACGATCTTGGCGCTGGTTTCTACGGCTTTATCGTTCTCCAACTTTTGTTGCACTTCGGCATCGTAAGATAGTAAGCGCACGCCTATGATCCAGACTTCTGAATCTCCCGTCATCCTCTCCGTCGAGCCATCCTTCGCATTGCCGGGCGGCGAAATTCTGCTGCGCGGCCGCGCTCTCCTGTCCAGCATCACGCAACCAACCCAGGCTTTCTTTGGTGAGACGCTTGCCTCGGTGGTCTTCGCCTCGCCCACCCAGCTCATTCTCCGCGTGCCTGAAGCGGCCGCGGGTGAAACCATTACCGTTACCACTGCGAACGGCTCGGCGTCCATCCCCTTCACTCTGGCCACTCTACTGTCGGAGAATCTCCACCCTGTCGCCAATCCAGCCGTCGATATTGTGGGCAACATCTATGTCACCTTCTCCGGCAGCCGCGGCCAGTCTGTGCCCACCTCGCTCTTCCGCATCGACGATGAGTCCAACATTCATCCCATCGCTGCCGAAATCATGAACCCCACCGGCCTTGCGCTGGACGCCACCGGAAATCTCTACATCTCTTCGCGTCACGACGGTGCCGTCTACCGCCTCTCCACCGAAGGCGATCTTTCCACTTATGCCGAAGGTATGGGTGTCGCCACTGGCCTGGCCTTCGACGCACTCGGCAATCTTTACGTCGGCGACCGTAGCGGAACCATCTTCAAACTCGCACCCGACCGCCAGATCTTCGTCTTTGCCACCATCGAACCCAGCGTCGCCGCCTACCACCTGGCATTTTCACCCAACGGAAATCTCTACGTCACTGGTCCCACGACCTCGTCCAATGACTGCGTCTATGAGATCGATCCCCACGGCGTCGTCACTCCCTTCTTCACCCATCTCGGACGTCCCCAGGGACTCGCATTCGACCTCCAAGGCAACCTCTACGTCGCCGCATCCTGGCGCGGACACCGCGGCATCATCCGCATTTCGCCCGAAAAGCAAGCCTCGTTCATCATTGCCGGAACCAACCTCGTCGGCATCGCCTTCGATCCCAGCAATGCCCTCGTCTTGGCAACCACCGCTGCAGCCTACTTCCTTCCCTGGAGCATTCCCGGCTTCATTGAGACTCCGGAACTCCCTGAGCCGTAGCTCTTGCCCGCTATCTTTCTTGGCTCAAATAAAAAAGCGCAGCCGCTATCCGGATGCGCTTTTCCAACTTCCTTGATGAACCACTTCGGCGGCCTACTTCACTTCCAGCAGCTCCACGTCAAAAATCAGATACGCGTTACGCGGAATATTGGGCGGCTGCCCTTTGTATCCATAGGCAAGTTCCGGCGGAATCCTGAGCTGCCGTTTGCCGCCTACCTTCATGCCGGCCACGCCCAAATCCCAGCCCTTGATCACCTCACCGGAACCCAGGGTGAACTCCAGCGGCTCCTTGCGGTCGTAAGAGCTGTCGAACTTCGTGCCCTCTTCCAGTAGCCATCCGGTGTAGTTCACTCGCACCTTGCTGCCCTTCGCGGCCGCCGCTCCGCTGCCCACGTTCAGGTCCCAATACGTCAGACCGCTTGGCAGGGCTGCACCGGCTCCATCCACCGGCGCCGGGTGCAGCGGCCCCTGTGCCGTCACGCATAGCGCCGACAGGAACAGGAGCGTCAGGATGAGTGCATTTCTCATCGTTTTTATTCCTTCCCGACCGCGTCGTGCTTCACGGCGTCGTGTGCCGCATGCAGCTCCTGCAAATTGTAGACGCTGATTCCTCCCGCTTGCAGCACGGGAATTCCCTCTACCACCGCCCGCGCCGCGGACAGTGTAGTGATCGTCGGAATCCGCGCTGTAATGGCCGCTCTTCGGATCGCTTTCTCGTCGAACCATGGCTCGCCACGCGCTTGCGGCGTGTTGATGATGAGCTGAATCCGGTCGCCCTTAATCAGATCGACTACGTTCGGCCTTCCCTCTTTCACCTTGTACACGCGCTCCACCCGCATCCCGGCCAATTCCAGAGCTTCGGCCGTGCCATGCGTCGCCACAATCTTGAAGCCCATGTCCACAAACTTCCGAGCCACCTCAGCAGCGTGCGGCTTATCACGTTCGTTCACGCTGATGAACACTGTGCCCTTCGACGGCAGCGCCTGTCCGGCGGCCAGCTGCGCCTTGGCGAATGCCTCGCCAAAGTTATCCGCAACTCCCATCACCTCGCCAGTCGAGCGCATCTCCGGCCCCAGCACCGTATCTACTCCCGGAAACTTGTTCCACGGGAACACCGGAGACTTCACGTAGAAGAACTCTCCCGTATCCAGATCCTTTTTCGCGGCGATGTTCTCCGGCAAAAACTCTTTCAGTTTGCGGCCGGTCATCAACCGGGACGCAATCTTCGCGCACGGTACGCCCGTTGCCTTTGATACATATGGCACGGTTCGCGAAGCTCTCGGATTCACCTCGATCACATACACTTTCTCGCGCTGGATCGCATACTGAATGTTCATCAGTCCCACCACATTCAGCGCCTTTGCCAGCTTGTAGGTGTATTCGCGAATGGTCGCCAGCACCGGGCCAGACAGATCCACGCTCGGCAACACACACGACGAATCGCCCGAGTGAATTCCCGCCTCTTCAATGTGCTCCATGATGCCGGCGATTACCACGTCGTCGCCGTCGCACAAGGCATCCACGTCGACCTCGGTCGCCGCCTCCAGGAAGTGATCCACCAGGATCGGACGGTCCTGCGAATACTCTACCGCCGCCCCCATGTACTCCTTCACTGACTTGGCGTCGTAGGCAATCACCATCGCGCGTCCGCCCAATACATACGAAGGACGCAACAGCACCGGATAGCTAACCTTTTCCGCCGCGGCCAGCGCCTCATCCACCGAGCTCGCCATTCCACCCGGCGACTGCGGAATCTGCAGCTGGTTCAGCAGCGCCTCAAAGCGCTTGCGATCCTCGGCCAAATCGATGGATTCCGGCGACGTCCCAATGATCTTCACTCCGGCTTTCTTCAGAGGCAGAGCCAGGTTCAGCGGAGTTTGTCCGCCGAACTGCACAATCACACCGATGTCGTCCGTCCCCTTGGCCTCGTGTTCGTAGATCGCCATCACGTCTTCAAAGGTCAAAGGCTCAAAGTACAAGCGGTCGCTCGTGTCGTAGTCGGTGGAAACCGTCTCGGGATTGCAGTTCACCATGATGGTTTCAAAGCCATCGTCGCGCAATGCAAACGCCGCGTGGCAACAGCAGTAATCGAACTCAATCCCCTGCCCAATGCGGTTCGGCCCAGAGCCCAGGATGATCACTTTCTTCTTGGACGTCGGCAGCGCCTCATCTTCATCTTCAAAGGTCGAGTACATGTACGGAGTAAAGCTCTCAAACTCCGCCGCGCAAGTGTCCACCCGTTTGTATACTGGCTTGATTCCCTGCTCCTGGCGCTTCTCGTAAATCTTGATCGCGCCCTCGCGTGACGGCATCTTCCACAGATTGCTCATGCGCGCGTCGCTGATTCCTTTGCGCTTGGCATCGCGCATTTCGTCAGCCGTAATCGTCTCCAGCGAGTTCTTCTCCAGCAACGCCAGCTCGTCGCTCACTTCTTTCAGCTGGTAGAGAAACCACGGGTCCATCGCGGTCAGCTTCGCCACGTGCGGCACGGTCCATCCGTGGCTCAACGCGTAGCGCACATACTGCAGCCGCTCCGGATGTGGCGATACCAGCCGCTTGGTGATGATCTTCGGCTCAACTGTCTCTGTCTCCAGCCGCCTTCCGGTCTCCAGCGAACGCACCGCCTTCAGCAGCGACTCCTTGAAGGTGCGGCCGATCGCCATCACCTCGCCCACCGACTTCATTTGTGGCCCAAGGCTTTCGTCGGCCCCCGGGAACTTTTCAAATTGCCACTTCGGAATCTTCACCACCACGTAGTCCAGCGTCGGTTCAAAACATGCTGGAGTCTTCTGCGTGATGTCGTTGGTGATTTCGTCCAGCGTGTAGCCCACAGCCAGCCGCGCCGCAATTTTCGCAATCGGGAAGCCGGTCGCCTTCGATGCCAACGCCGACGAGCGCGAGACGCGTGGATTCATCTCGATCACAATCTGCCGGCCGGTCGTTGGATTCACCGCGAACTGCACATTCGAGCCGCCGGTCTCCACTCCGATCTCGCGCATCACCTTGATCGCGCCATCCCGCATGCGCTGATACTCTCGGTCGCTCAACGTCTGTGCCGGAGCCACCGTAATCGAGTCGCCCGTATGCACGCCCATGGGATCGAAGTTCTCAATCGAGCAGACGATGATCACGTTGTCCTTCAGGTCGCGCATCACTTCCAGCTCGTATTCCTTCCAGCCCAGCACGCTCTCTTCAATCAGCACCTCGTGCACGGGAGAAAGGTCCAGTCCGCGCGCCAGCAGGTCTAGCAGCTCTTCGCGATTGAACGCAATTCCACCACCCGAGCCGCCCAGCGTGAACGACGGACGCAGCACCACCGGGAAGCCCAGCTTGGTAGAAAACTCCAGACCATCCTTCAAATTGTTCACCAGCACCGAGCGCGGCACATCCAGCCCGATGCGCGTCATCGCGTCCTTGAACAGCAGCCGGTCTTCGGCCTTCTTGATCGCCTCCAACTGCGCGCCAATCAGCTTGACATCGTACTTTTCCAGCACTCCGCCATCGGCCAGCTCCACCGCAAGGTTCAGCGCCGTCTGCCCGCCCACGGTCGGCAGCACGGCCATTCCTTTACCAACGCCCAGCGCCACTTCGTGCCGAATGATCTCTTCCACGTACTGCCGCGTCAACGGTTCGACATACGTGCGGTCAGCCATCTCCGGATCGGTCATGATGGTCGCTGGATTGGAGTTCACCAGCACAACCTCATACCCTTCGGCCTTCAGCGCCTTGCACGCCTGCGTGCCGGAATAGTCAAACTCCGCCGACTGGCCAATCACAATCGGCCCCGAACCAAGGATCAGAATCTTCGAAATATCAGTGCGACGTGGCATCTAGTTATGCTTTCTCATCTGAATAATTGCCTGGCAAAGTGCAACGAGGTTCAGACGCGCGAGGCGCACGCGCTAACCTCTCCACTCGTTCATCATCTTCACAAAATCCGCGAACAGATAATGCGAATCGTGCGGCCCCGGCGAAGCTTCGGGGTGATACTGCACGCTGAACAGCGGGTAGTTGCGGTGCCGCAATCCCTCCAGCGTGTTGTCGTTCAAGTCCACGTGCGTCAACTCCACCTCGCTCTGCTTCAGCGAATCCGGATCGACCGCATAGTTGTGGTTGTGCGCCGTGATCTCCACCTTGCCGGTCAGCAGCTGCTTCACCGGATGGTTGCCGCCGTGGTGCCCGAACTTCAGCTTGTAGGTCTTGCCATCCAGCGCTAGGCCAATCAACTGATGCCCCAGGCAAATGCCGAAGATTGGCACGCGTCCCGCCATCTTGCGAATCGCCTTCTGCGCATACACCACCGCATCCGGATCGCCTGGCCCATTCGATAGGAAGACGCCGTTCGGCTGCAAGGCCAGCACATCCTCGGCCGAGGTCTGCGCCGGTACCACCGTTACATCGCAGCCCGAGCTCACCAGCCGCCGCAAAATATTGAGTTTGATTCCGTAGTCATAGGCGACCACGCGCTTGCGCGCCGGTCCGTTGCGGTCGACCGTCTCGCTGGTCACCACCGCAAGCTGCGGTGCTGAGCCGCGCGGCACCGTGATGATCCTCTCCTCTACGTCTCCCTTGCTCCACTCATAGCTCACCTTAGTGGAGACTTCCTTTGCCAGGTCCAGCCCGTCGATCGTCGGCGTCGCCTTGGCCATGGCTACCAGCTTCTCCACGTCCGTCTCGCTGGTGGAGATTACTCCGCGCATCACCCCGCGATCGCGCAGATGCCGCACCAGCGCGCGGGTGTCAATGTCTGACAGCACCGGAACCTTGTGCCGCTCCAAGTATTCGTCCGTCACCTGGTGCGAGCGGTAGTTCGAGGCATAGGGCGAGAACTCACGCACGATCAGCCCTTCGATATAGGGCTTCACGGATTCCTCATCGTCGGGATTCGTGCCGTAATTGCCGATTTCAGGATTGGTGAGAACTACAATTTGCCCGGCGTAAGAAGGGTCTGTGAAGATCTCCTGATAGCCGGTGATGGATGTATTAAAAACTACTTCGCCCGTACGTTCGAGCCGTGCTCCGTAGCCTTTGCCGCGAAAGACTCTGCCGTCTTCCAGCGCAAGGATAGCTTGCATCGCATCCTCAGGGAGTGGATTTTCTAGATGATATCAGCTATTCAACCCCGGTGCAGCCCCCGAACACGGAAATACTCTACAGCTTTGCATATTGATGCAATCATTCGCATAATATGCACTTGACGTGCGCCCTATCAGGCCCCGGTTACCGTTGGTGACTCTCCGATCCACAACCGCTCTTCCAACGCGCGCAGCATGACCGCCGCCACGTCCGCCCGTGAAACCATGTTAGCCGCCGGACGCGCGAAGGTCACGGCGTAGCGCCCGGTCAGAGGCCCGTTGGTCAGCCCCGTCGGCCGCAGAATCGTCCAATCCAGCCCGCTTGCCTTCACCTCGGGCTCCATCAGGTGCTTGTCCTCATACGGAGCCCACAGCAGAGTCGCAAACAGCAGTCTAGCCGCCAGATTTGCATGCGCCAGACTTTCACCCGCGCCAAACGCCGACTCCACCACTAGCCGCCGCACTCCCTGCTCCTTCATCACTTCCATGATCAGGTGCGTTCCCACCGAGACCACCCGCGTATTGCGCAGCAGGTTGCGCTGTCCCAGGCAACTCAGCACCGCATCACTGCCCAACACCGTCTTGGTCACGCTTTCGTGATCCAGCACGTTGCCCAGCACAATCCGCATGTTCGGGTTCGTCAGAGGCATACGATTTGGATTCCGTAGCAGCACCCGCACGCTATGTCCATGCTCCAGCGCCTGCCGCGTCAGCTCCACTCCCGTGCCGCCCGTCCCGCCGAAGATCGCCAGTCGCATCTTGGTTTCCTGCCGCAGCCCTACCGCAGCTTACCCATCATTGCCGTCGGCCAATAGGCGAATACCGCCCTGCCGAAAATTGCCTTGCGCTCCACCACGCCAAAGTCGCGGCTGTCGCTCGACAGGTTCCGATGGTCGCCCAGCACAAAATAGTCACCCGGCGGGACCAGCTCTTCGCCCATTGAGCGTTCGTCGCGGTACTGCGCCGGCACATAGGGTTCCTGCAGCCGGTTGCCGTTCAGCAGAACCTGCCCACGAAAGATCTCAATCCTATCGCCAGGCACGCCCACAATCCTCTTGATGTAATTCTTACTGGGGTCGCCAGGATAACGGAACACCACCACATCTCCGCGCTCGATGGCCTCAAAGCGATAGGCAAACTTGTTGATGAAGATGCGTTCCTGGTCGGCGAGTCCCGGCATCATGCTGGTACCCTCCACCTTCACCGGCTGATACAGAAAAATGATGATGAAGAGCGAAATACCCACCGCGACGATGATCTCGCGCAACCACTTCCACCTGCTCCCGCCAGCCGTCCGTCGTTCTGTCAGCTCCGCCTCCGCCAGCGCATGGCGTTCATCCATTTCGCACGCTCCGCTCTGCGTTTCATTCTACACAGACGCCGAAACCGGCTGTGGGTTTAGTGGCTACTCCGCTGATCTCCGGACTACCCCGGAAAAGCCGCCAAAACCGCATCCGGTTGACGCTGCCTGCGGCACACGGTATAAAGCTGTATTCTGAGGTAGTTACCGTTTCCAAGCTTCTATCGCTCCGGAACGGTTGTATGGATTCACGTTTCTGGAAGGGCCCATGAACAAAAAACTCGAAGTCAAGCCGAAAAGCCCCTCTGCCACACCCAAGGCTGAACCACGCAAGAATGCCCCCGACGAGCAACAGCAGCGATTCGCCCACACCCTGCAGGGCTACGAACAAGCCCTCAAGCTATTGCAAACACAGAAGTTCGACAAGGCAAAGGCACTGTTCGAGAAGGTGATTGAATCGGGTATCAGTGAGCTGGCCGACCGTGCCAAGGTGAACATCAACATCTGCAACCAGCAACTCGATCAGATTCAGAACACCTTCCACACACCAGAGGAACACTACGATTTCGCTGTCTCGCTCATGAATCTCGGCGACTTTGTCACTGCCCGCGAGCATCTCGAAGCTCTTTCGGCCCAGCGCCCCGGTCTGGACTTCGTCTGGTATGGCTTAGCAGTGCTGGAGTGTCTCACCGGACGCACAACGGAGAGTCTGCAGCATCTTGCCGAGGCCATCCGGCTCAATCCCGGCAATCGTTTTCAGGCCCGCAATGACTCGGACTTCCGCAACATGGCCGATGATCCGCGCTTTACCGAGTTGCTCTATCCGGAAGGCGCTCTCGGCGCGTAAGCCTGGCGCCACGTGCGCGCTCCTACGAAGCAGGGGAGAGCCTCCAGCGTTCCCCTGCCGCAGGCTAGGAAAATGACGACACCGCCCATTCCGAAGCTGATTGAAGGTCTCCGCGTCGTCGCTATCGGCGGGGGTACGGGCCTGTCCACCCTCCTCCGCGGGCTTAAGCGCCACGTCGTCTCAATCTCCGCTGACTCCTCTACTCCAGTCCCGCTGGAGCCCTACATCTCCCACCTCAACGCAATCGTTACCGTCACCGACGACGGCGGCTCCAGTGGACGCCTGCGTAAGGAGCAAGGTGTGCCTGCGCCCGGCGACATACGCAACTGCATGATCGCGCTCTCCGACGATGAAGAGCTCCTCGCCCAGCTCTTCCGCTACCGCTTCGCCGGCGGTGGCCTCGATGGCCATAGTTTCGGCAATCTCTTCCTTACCGCCTTGGCCGATGTGTGTGGCGACTTTTCCCTGGCCGTTCAGCTAAGCTCCGCCATTCTGAAAACCCGCGGCGAAATCTATCCATCCTCCACCTGCAGCAGCCTGCGGTTGGATGCTCTCATGCGCAATGGCAGGCGTGTCCGCGGAGAGACTCGAATCACTGCCAGCCGCAGCGGCATCGCCCGTCTCAGCCTTGTGCCGGCCGATGCCCGCCCGCTGCCCCAGGCGCTGGACGCTATTTTGAACGCCGACATTGTTAGTATCGGCCCCGGCTCGCTGTTTACCAGCTGCATCCCCAACCTGCTGGTACATGGTGTTCCCGAAGCCATCTCCCAATCTCGTGCCGTACGCGTCTATGTCTGCAACCTGATGACCCAGCCCAATGAGAGCACTGGTCTCACCGCCTCGCAACACATGGAGGCCATCTTTGACCATGCCCAGTGCAAGGTCTTTGACTACGCCCTGCTGAATGTTTCGCCTGTCCCCGACGAACTCCGTGTTCGCTACGCCGAAGATAACTCCGAGCCCCTGCAAAACGACCTCGACGCCATCCGCGCCCTTGGCGTCACCCCAATCCTCGGCGACTACCTTGACGCCACCCAGTTCGCCCGCCACGCCGTCGATCGCATTGCCCTCGATCTCCTCAACCTTCCCGCAAAGCTGCACCGCGACGAACCTTCGCAAGCTCCCAACGCTGAACGCTGAGGTCAGTTTCCGTCGCACATAGACGGGAGATTAAGTGTGTGTGAATTCCGCAACTACCCCCTTTCGAGCTCTTTGAAACCCCACCCTTAGCTGCGACTGCAGTTACCCCTAGTTACAAATCCGCGCATGAACCGGAACACACTTCCACTCAATGGTTTCCCGGAGCCACGCTGAGATGATCTCGAAGGTGAGTCTTACCTTTCTGCAGGCACCCTAGAGATGCAGCTCGGGAGTTCGCCCGACCATGCAAGCAGTTCTGACCTTTCCCCTAAGCCAATTCCCCGACTAGCAGATTTAAACACTGCGGATAAGCTCTTCCTACAAACCTCCAGGAGATGGCCCGATGCGGTTCCGATCCCTCCCTATCCTCGTCTTGTTGTTTGCTTTCACGCTTGCTTCATGGGCACAGACTTCGTCAGGACAATTCACCGTTGTTACCCTGCCGGACACTCAGAATTATTCCGAATACTATCCGCAGATACTAACTAGCCAGACGCAATGGATTGCCAACAATGCCGCGGCCCTGAACATCCAGTTTGTCCTTGGCTTGGGAGACATCGTGAACGATGGCTCCGCCACCGCGCAATACGCCAACGCCGACGCCTCCTACCGCATTCTCGACAACGCAAGGATTCCCTACCTGGCTGCCCTCGGCAATCACGATTACGCGAACGCGACTCCATTGACTCGCGATGCCACGGTCTTCAACAGCTACTTCGGCCCCGCTCGCTACGCCGGAAAGAGCTACTACGGAAGCAGCAACTTCCCGGCAGGCAGTAATGAAAACTTCTATGGGGTTTTCAATGTAAACGGAACGTCCTATCTGGTCTTGGTGCTCGAGTTCATTCCGCGCAACTCGGCCATCGCGTGGGCTTCGAACATCATCGAGCAGAATCCGGACAAGAGCATTATCATCGTGACCCACGCCTTCCTGACTCCATCCGGATTTCGGCAGGGACACTGCGACAGCAACTCGGCGGAAGACTTTGGTCTAGCGGGTGACAATGATGCGGGCGCACTCTGGGACAAGCTGGTCAGCAAATATCCAAACGTCATGATGGTCCTCAACGGCCACGATACCGGCTATGCTTACCGTCAGGACCTGGGAAACAACGGCAACCTCGTCAATCAGATCGTCAGCGATTATCAGGACTGGGCCGATGGCGGCGGCGGATACCTCCGCATCATGACCTTCAATCCGGCATTGAACCAGATCAGCGTTACGTCTTACTCCCCCTACTACAACACGTATCTCACGGACGCTGGAAACCAGTTCACCATCAACATGACAAAGCCCATCACCACCAGCACTACGGGCAGCGTTGCCGGAATCGTCCGCAACCAGAGCTCGTGCGCTCCGATTGGAGGCGTCACCGTCAGCGCACCGGGCGGAGAGGGCACCAGCAACAGCGGCGGTTATTATGGGACCGGCAGCGTCACTCCAGCCTTCCCGCAAACCGTCACGGCTTCAGCCAGCGGCTGGGCAACGAACACGGAGACCGTGAAGGTTGACGCAGGTTACAACGCGCAAATCAACTACTTCATGGTTCCATCGGGCTCGGCAACCGGCTCCATCACTATCAATGCTCCAGCTCCAGGAACGAACGTTGTTTCTCCCGTGCCGATCCAGGCGACTGGAACTTCTTCGGCCGGAGCCATCACCACGATGGAGGTATACGACACCGGCACGCTGGTTTACAGCACCAGCGGTTCCAGCATCAACACTTCCATCCCACTCGCGCTCGGCGGACATGAGCTTTTCATTCAGGGCTCAGATACGCATGGAAACTGGTTTAAGAATGTAGTCAACGTAGTCGTCCAGAAATCGGGTTCGGTCACAATGACCTCGCCGCTAAATAACCAGACTGTCGTCTCGCCGGTGACGTTCACCGGACAGGCGGCTTCTGCTCCAGGCATCGCGGCAATACAGATTTATGAAGACGGCAAGCTCGTCTACACCACCACGGCAAGTTCGGTGAACACATCGATTGCAATGACCGCGGGAGCCCACAGCGTTGTCATGCAGGCGTTTGATACGTTGGGAAATGTCTTCAAAACCAGCGCTGCGATCACGGTCACTGCTCCCGTCACACCGCCAACTTCGGGTTCGGTCACAATGACCTCACCACTAAACAACCAGAGTGTCGTCTCACCGGTAACGTTCACCGGACAAGCGGCTTCCGCTCCGGGCATCACGGCCATGCAGGTTTATGAGGACAACAAACTCGTCTATAACACCGCGGCAAGTTCGGTGAACACATCGATCGCAATGACTGCGGGAGCGCATAACGTTGTCATGCAGGCGTTTGATGCGGCGGGAAACGTCTTCAAGACCAGCGCTGCAATCACGGTTACTGCTCCTTCTGCTTCGACCGAAACAGTCACCGTTGCTTCACCGGCTCAGAATGCCTCGGTAGCGTCGCCTGTCAGTATCGTCGCCACCGCGGCTGCGCCCACGGCAATCACCGCCATGCAGATTTACGAAGACAACAAACTTGTGTATCAGACTGCGAGCGCTTCGCTGAGCACTAGCCTGGCGATGTCCACAGGCGCGCACACCTTGGCTATCAAAGCATGGGATGCTGCCGGTGCAAGCTCGCTGGTTTCACGAACCATCACAGTTAAGTAGAGCGGCAGAGGCTCATTAGACAGGCCCCGGCTTCGGCTGGGGCCTTTGTTTCATTCGCCATCGCAAAGCAGTTCCGGCTATGGATCGGCATCTACAACTTCCAAATCCATTTCTCTGCTTTACAATACAGACGCATGCCGAATCCACGTTTTGCTATCGCCATTCTCGCTGCCGGCAAGGGCACGCGCATCAAGTCAAAGCTGCCCAAGGTGCTTCACCAGATCGCCGGACGCCCACTGCTCGCACACGTTGTACAGGCCGCCAGCAGCATCGTTCCACCGGCTGACATCTTCTGCATCATCGGTCATGAGGCCGAACGCGTCCGCGCAGAAATCGCGCCGCTCGGAACCCGCTTCATCGAGCAGCTTGAGCAGCGCGGCACAGGGCACGCCCTGATGCAGTGCCGCGAAGCACTCACCTGCTACGATCACGTCCTCGTGCTCAGCGGCGATGTGCCCCTCATACGCCCGGAGACCATTGCCGCCGTGCGCGATTTCCACATCGCACAAGCCGCTGCCATGACCATCCTCACTGCCGAACCGCCCGATCCATTCGGCTACGGGCGCATCGTCCGCCGCTGTGTCAACGGCTCCAGCAGCGATCATGTCGAAGCCATCGTCGAGCAGAAGCAGCTCACGCCGGAGCAGGAGACGATCAACGAAATCAACTCCGGCATTTACGCCTTCAACGTTGTTGAACTGTTCTCACGCATCGACCAGCTCTCCACCGACAATCCGCACGGCGAATTCTACCTAACCCAGATTGCCGCGATCCTGCAGCACGATGGCCTGCCGGTGCTCGCCTTACGCACGCCGCACGCCAGCGAAGTGCTTGGCGTGAATACTCGCCGCGAACTGGCGCACCTTGATTCGATTTTGCGCGAGCGAAAAACGCGCGAACTGATGGACAACGGCGTCACCATCTACAAGCCTGAGACTGTACTCATCGATGCCGCTGTCACGGTTGGCGAAGACACCATCATCGAACCTTTTGTGCAGTTGCTCGGCAACACCAGCATCGGTCAGGACTGCGTAATCCGCAGCTATTCGGTGGTCAGCAACACGCGCGTCGGCGACTCTGTCCGCATCAACCAGGGCACCATCGCCGATGAAGCGGTGATCGAGCAATCCGCCATCATCGGCCCTTATGCAAGAATTCGTCCGGGCAGCGAGATTGGCCCGGAGGCGCATGTCGGCAACTTCGTTGAGACTAAGAAGACAAAGCTGGCACGCGGCGCCAAGGCGAATCACCTCACCTACCTTGGCGACGCCGAAATTGGCGAGCGCACCAACATCGGCGCGGGCACCATCACATGCAACTATGACGGAGTGAACAAGCACAAGACCATCATCGGAGCGGGCGCGTTCATTGGCAGCGACACCACGTTGGTTGCTCCCGTGCGCATTGGCGATGGAGCTTACGTCGGCGCGGCATCGTGCATCACTCGCGATGTGCCTGAGGATTCACTCGGCCTGACGCGGCCGGAGCTGCAAATCAAAGAGGGATGGGCCAGCAAAAAGCGCGCGCGCCTGGAAGCCGCGAAGCAAAAGAAGTAGGTGCGAGGCTCACAGGAGAGCATAGCTGAAAGGTGCGTAAACAAAGGGCGAAGCCGATGCTTCGCCTTTTGCTGTCTTCCGCTAAGGCAGCGTTGCTAGATTTGTATTTCCCGTTTTCCTACCGCGGCCAGCAACAAGCCGAGCGCAATCAGCGACACTGCCGCTAGCGGCTGCGCGAGAGTTCCCGCTTCAACGGCCATGCCGAAAAAGAGCGCCCAGATAGCGCCAACCACCACCATCAGGGCTCCGACCGGCCGCAACACGGGATCGTGCGTGACTCCGGGAATATGTTGCTCACTGCTCGTGGGATGATGCGGCATAGGCCTCCTGCTTGGCTTTTCGATGTTGCTGCTGCATCTGCGGATTCGCAAAATCGGTTGGACGTTGAGTTTCTGCGTTCCGCGGGCCAGCCCGAACGATTGCGTTTTCTGATAATCGTTGGAAAGGCCATGGTTACTAATGCAGCAATGGTTGCGCGGATTTTCAAGGGATTGCCGGATCAGTACCCGTCGGCCCGGGAGGGATTACCTTCCCGGTTAATCGTGGCGACTGGAGAAAGGACAGGCGAATCCGCTCATTCATGCATCTAACGAGTGCTCGAAGGGCCGTGCAAGTTTGAAGGTGAAAGGAGGAGAGATGGCCGATAAGAATCTTCACGCAGAACAGCCCGCCGAAGGTAGCAGCGCGACGAATCCTCAGTCGTCCAAAGGAGAGAACAACCCGGCAACATCTTCCAGCGGCGCGGCAGGCCAGAGTAACAGCACAGCGCAAAATGCGGCGGGCCGCCAGAGTGGGCGTCCCGACCGCAGCTTGTGCTGTGCTGACGTACTGGTGCAGGGCTGCGGCTGGAGCGTAACCGCGGACAGTGAAGAGGAGTTGCTCGGCTACATGCGCTCGCACGCCCGCGCAGCTCACGGCAAAAGCGAATTCACATCCGCGGAGTTGGAGATCGCCCGCCACGCGATTCTGAAACGCGCCGCGTAACCCGCAGGTGTGACCCGCTTTTGCCGAGCCAGCGATGCTACCACCGGTTGTCCGAGTACGCGCAGGTAAACGACGACGCGGAGTTCACATCGCCGGAGCCTTTATATTTCGGCCATCCAGGATATACGCACAAGGGTCTGGTTCGCCCAGGCACGCCTTCCGTGTCGGTAACGACCTCGTTGGTTGGGACGGCACCATGCTCGACCCAATTCTCAAGCTCGGTCAGGTTGTCCCACGCGGGGTTGAACACCGTACTCAGCGCATGCTGGAATCCAGGCACCTCGTAGAACCGGACAAAATCATTGACCCGCCATCCTCCCATCGTGTCTTGCAGTCGCGAATAGTAGTATTCGGTTCCACGGGTAGTGACGGTCATGTCCGCGGTGCCGTGCATCATCAACAGCTTTCCTCCCTTATCTGCAAAGCGCGACAGATCGTAATCAATTGCGTCGAGAGAAGACAGATAGTACAGGCGCGGTATGTATGGGCCGGGATTGGTTATGCTGAATGTCAGCGAGTTGTAGCTGACATTATCCACGACTGTGTAGCGTATCCAGCTATCTGCAATCTGGCCATCGAACATCATGCTACTCGTCAGCGGGAAGGCCGGCGGAACGGAACCGAGGGCGAGTTCGCTGATTATTGGTTCCAGGGGGTTCGTGCTTGGGATTCCGAGATCTGCAATGAGGATGTTATTTCCGAGGTACTTGGTTTCGCCGCTTGCGAGTCTGTAGTCGAAGGGCACTGGATGGTTCACTTTGTTCAGAGCGGTGATTTGAGCGTCTGAGAGGCACGTGTCGCCCGTATCCACTCCACCGGGGCAACGAATTGGAACACCGCTCAGCATCGCGGTTGCTGGATTAAAAGTTTCCAAGCACGCCCGAACATTGCTGATGACGCCATCGGCCACACCGTCGAGCGCGTCGCAATTGGCGAGTGCAGCTTTATACAGAACACCGCGCTTCGCAGGGTCCAGCCAGGCATCGGGCGCAGCAAAGGTTTCCGCGATGTTGAGTTGCCCGAGGGTAAGAGCCGCAAAATCCCACGCTGGATAAAAAGCGATGGCGCCGTCCCAATCCTGCGGCCACCGTTGTATGACGGTGAGTGACTCGCGACCTCCGGTTGATCCGCCAGCAAAATAGGATTTGTATGGGCGAGCCGCGTAGAACGCCTCGACGAGATAAAGCGCGGTATCGTGGGTCTTCTTCAGCGCCTCTCCCATAAAGTTCAAAAGTGCCTCATGGTTCACGGTAAAGGCACCGTCGGCTCCGTTCGGGTCCTGGTGACCAGAGTCGCTTGCAAATACTGCATATCCGCGGCCCAACGGCACCAGTCCATTGCTGTTTGGAGCGTTGCCGGTCGGGGCGGGAATGGTCCCATCAAAGCCGCCTCCGCCTAACATCAGAATCTTGTGATTCCAGGCTGCCGGTAGTGCAAGTTGAAATTCAATGTTTGGCGCAGTGGGGTCGATAGGCATGATGTTTCCCGACACCAGACAGTACGCGCCGATGGCGCTGGTTCCAGTTCCACTGGCCGCGACGGATTGCGTAGCGGTGACGACTGCCCCAGTGGTCGGCAGCCCGATGGAAGCGGCGGGAATCTTCATGCCCATGAGTTGCGAGCAGGTCAGCGGATGATCATCGGCGAGAGAGTTGAGACGGCCAACTCCAAAGACGACGAAGATGATGGTCGCGATAAAGGTTAACCGGCGAAGTGTCTGGCTGAACTGCCAGTGCTGTTTGTTGAGCGACGTGAACGCAAGCATAGTGCTTCTCCTTCGTACCGGAGACATCAGAGGGTATGCACAGGAGAAAAGGATGCCCGGCGGCACCTGCTCTTTGGGGAGCTAAGGATTTCTATGATTGCTTGATGAGCGATGGGCGCAGAGCTTGAAAAAGATGAAAGGCGGATGGAAGAACGTACGGTTTGAATCAGCTGCAACTGCAGCAGCTTTCGCTGGCCAAAGGGCGAAGCTGCCACAGTTCGCTGACGGATTGCACTCTCTTACGTTCTAAGCTTCCTGATAGCGGCGAACTGCGGAGATGGCGACGCGAGGCGACTCCTCTGCCGATGCACCATCGACGAATCGCGTGAGGTGTTCCACGAAGCCGCGCAGGGTATCCGCCTGGGCGTTGAGTTCCTCGCCCGCTGACGCGCTCTCTTCGGCACTGGCCGCTGTCTTCTGCGTGACCTGCTCCATCTGGTTGATGGCGCCCGCGATTTGCTCCAGACCTTTCTTCTGCTCCAGGCTGCCGACACTTACTTCATCGACGAGGATCGTCAGCTCCTCTGCCTGCTTGGTCAGCTTGACGATGGCTTCCTCAACTTGCTTGACCTTCTCAGATCCCTGAGTTGATTTTGCAACCGCCGTCTCAAGCAGGATTTGGGTGTCCTTTGCGGCCTGGGCACAACGCTGCGCAAGGTTACGAACTTCTTCGGCTACGACGGCGAATCCCAGGCCAGATTCACCGGCGCGAGCTGCTTCGACAGCGGCGTTCAATGCCAGGATGTTGGTTTGGAATGCGATGTCGTCGATCACCTTGATGATCTTCGCCACCTGGTTGGAGGTGCTGGTGATCTCTTGCATGGCAGTGACCATCTCGCCAAGCCGCTGGTTGGTGCTA
>Ga0181520_10000395_pt1 | contig 96540 bp, 80 predicted proteins | sample PEATcosm2014_Bin_29_FD_132451 | JGI IMG/M metagenome (GOLD analysis project Ga0181520, IMG submission 132451) | Peatland microbial communities from MTU Mesocosm Facility, Houghton, MI, USA - PEATcosm2014_Bin02_30_metaG | ecosystem: Environmental > Terrestrial > Soil > Wetlands > Peat | place...
CGGATGTGCCGAGCCCGGCGAATGTGTACGCCGACCCCCAGCGGAAGGTTCCGGGGCTTGGGACCGTCTCCCCTCTGTACTTCAGCAGCTCTCCGCCGCGAGCCGGATGCCGCAACCACGGTAACGCTCGAATTTGGGGAGTAGCGAAAGATCGAGACCAGCGGCTGGATTCAAACCCCAGCCCCTGGTCTCGATTTCTTTTGCGCGAAAGCTACTCTGAAACGCTTCCGCGCTTTTAGAATCTGTTGGCAACCAAGGCGGCTGAGGCCGCCTTTTTCTTTGCGAGGAGCATTCCGCATGAATCCCATCAAGAATATCTGGGCGAGTCCCAAAACTTCCATTACTGGCCTGTTAATTGCCACGGTCACGATTGCCCGTGTCTTTTCGCAGCAGGGAATCACCCTAGGCACGGCCGGCAACGGCACGGTAATTTCGCTGCTCACCGGTCTCGCCACGGCGCTGCTCGGCCTGTTGGCTCGCGATCCAGCAAGCTCGATTGACACTGCGAGCTTTGCAAATACCACTCAATCGAACGTCACCGCAAAGCTTGGATGCTGGGCGCTGATCGCCCTTCTACTACTCGGAACCACCACTGGCTGCACTGCGCAGAGCGTGGCGCAAAATATCGTCAACTGGACGCCCACGCTGCAATCCGCCGTAGCCACGGTGGATGCAACCGCCGCCGTGCTGGACCCCGCCGCCGCGCCGATCTTTACCGCAGCCACGGCGGGCTTCGATGCCGCCTCCAATACGCTGGTGGCGCAGGCCAAGGCCTATCTGGCCAACCCTAGCGCCGGCGTACTGGCTCAGTTGCAAACCGCCGTCATCACCTTCCAGCAGCAGGTCAACGCCGCGCTTCTTCAGGCCGCACGTATTACCAACCCTGCCAGCCAGCAAAAGGCGCTGGCCGACATTAATGTAGTGGCAACCGCCGTCAATGCAATTCTGGCGCTAGTGAATTCCATCTCCAGCAAAGTAGCCGTCGCGCAGATGGCCCAGCAATCGACCATCAAACTGGCTTCAGTTCAACCGCTGCTGGATGAAGGAAGCGCCGCCGTCCTGCTTGCCAACCACTACGGCGAGCCGGTTGCTTCGGCGCGGATACAGCTTCGCCTTGCGGAAGGGAAGGCCGCCCAGGCCGGTTTTTAATCAAGCCTGCATTACCGATTGGCGTCTTTCGCACCAGGATGTTGACCTTCGCCATAAGGCGCGGCGCTTGGTGGCGGAGGCCCTCCCGCTTCGGAGGGAGCAACGAACGGCTCCGGCCCAAGGTGGCCGCGATGGCAAGTGCCACAGGTCACAGGAGCGCCGGAGCTGTCAATCTTGGAAACATAATCCACGTTGATCTTCTCGGTCATCGTGAACATGGTGCGCGCGGCCAGCTTCATCTCTTTGGAATCATCCGCAAAGTTGAGCCGCGGACGCCCATTGGGTCCAATATTGTTGCGGTCTTCCACATGGCAGGTGTTGCAATGCGCGCCCAGCGCCGCGCTCCACTGCTCCATGATCGCGTGAAGCTGCTCCCCCGTCAGATCCTTGGGCAGAACCTTCAGGTTGGTGGGCGCGGGATAAATCCGCGCTTCAGGTGTTTGCCCTGACGGAGTTTGCGCGAAGGTTGCCGCTGCCAGAATCGCCGCGAACACAAGTACCCATGAAGAAAGAAACAGAGTGGATGACTTCACTGAAACCCCTTGGTTAAATTAACGCCAGTTATCGCCGGTGTTGATCGATCCATCACTCATCAGTGCGTCAAAACCGATGTGCTTTTTAATAAAAATATCACTGAAGGCGCGGTCCTGGCGCAGCAGAATCGCCTGCAACCGCACCAACTCCAGCAAAGCCAGAAACATGGCAATCAGCGCTCGCTCGCTGCGCGTCTGACTAAGCAGCTTGCGCAGCGCCACCGGCTTGTCTTCCATCGCCAGCCTTCGGCCCAGAAACTGGATCATCTGTCCCACGGTCACTGAATCCTCTTGCACATTCAGCACCGGCCTGGTCCGCGCGCGCTCCAGAATCACCTGGAAGATGCGCACCAGGTCCACCGTATCAGCGGCCACCTCAGGCTCCGCGCCAGCCTCCTGCTCGAACTCGCGCATACCGGGGCTGGACCAACTGGCCGCCTCCAGCATCTGCTTCTGTTGCAGCATCTGCGCGGCATTCTTGAAGCGCTCATGCTCCAGCAACCGTTCCACCAGCTCGCGCCGCGGGTCTTCGGCTGCCTCCTCAGGCCCCGTCTCCGCGCGCGGCAACAGCATCCGGCTCTTGATGTGGATCAGCAGCGACGCCGTGTAAATAAACTCCCCGGCCACATCCACGTCACTTGCCTTGAGCTGATTCACATAAGCCAAAAACTGCGCCGTAATCTTGGCGATGGGAATGTCGTAGATGTCGATGTCCTGCTTGCGAATCAGATCCAGCAGCAGGTCCAGCGGACCATCGTAAACCTGCCCCACAAAGACAGAAAACGGCGACTCCTCCGCGCTCTCGTCCAGTCTCTTCTGCCGCGCCGCAGCCCGCGCCTCGGCCCGCTCGCCGGCCTTTTCCGTAGCCGCTTCCTCGGCGGTCGGCTTCGGACGCAGCACCAGCTCGCCATCGCTCGTGACCGGCGTCGCGGGGGTGTTTTCGGGTTGGGTCGTCGGTTCGGTCAAGGCGTTCTTCTGTTTGTCATTCAACGTACAAGAATATGGTACTTGCGATCATCCTGCGCCGTCCTAACTGGACTCCGGAGGGTTTGTTGGTTGCGCCCACCCCACGCTGAAGCGCGGGGCTAATAGCCGTTGCGCCTACGGCGCGGGCGACAGGCCGGGAAGAGTGGAGAACGTTTGCATTCATACCCCTTTGTGTGTTCACCAAGCATAAAGCATCCGGCTCTGCCAAAGGATACTTACTCCATGTGCATGGCGGCGCGCACCTGTCGCATTGTCTCTTCGGCGCGGGCAGCGGCGCGACGATTTCCATCGGCCAGAATCTCAGCCACCTTTGCTTCGGTAAAGCTGGCGCGGCGCTCCTGAATCGGATTCAGAACCTGCACCAGCCCATCCGCGGCCCAGCCCTTGCACTCGATGCAGCCGATACCCGCCGTGCGGCAACCCTCATTGACCTTGGCCATCGTTTCCGCCGAGCTGAAAACCTTGTGCAGATCGCCGACCGGGCACTTGTCCGGGTCGCCCGCATCCGTGCGCCGCACCCGCGCCGGATCGGTCACCATCGTCTTCAGCTTCTTGCGAACATCCGGCTCCGGGTCGGTCAACTGAATCGTGTTTCCGTAGCTCTTGGACATCTTGCGGCCGTCGGTTCCAGGCAGTTTGGGCGAGGGCGTCAGCAACACCTTCGGCTCCGGCAGAACATCGCGTTCGCCGAGTTTGTAGAACTGGTTAAACCGCCGCGCCAACTCCCGTGTCAGTTCAACGTGCGCCTGCTGATCCTGGCCCACCGGCACAAAATCCGGCTGATAGAGCAGAATATCCGAGGCCATTAACACCGGGTAGCCGAGAAAGCCGTAGGTGGTCAGATCCTTGGTGGCAAGGTTCTCCTGCATCTCTTTGTAGCTGGGCACGCGCTCCAGCCAGCCGAGAGGCGAAATCATCCCCAGGTAGAGCGGCAACTGAAAGTGCTGCGTCACCTTGCTCTGCACAAAGATCGTGCATTGGGCCGGATCAAGCCCCGCGCCCAGAAAATCCAGCGCCACCTCCAGCGTGTTGGGCGCAATCTTCGAGGTGTCGGCGTAGTCGGTGGTCAGCGCATGCAGATCGGCAATAAAAAAGTAGCACTCATACTGCGCTTGCAGCTTGACCCAGTTGGCCAGCGCGCCCATGTAGTTGCCCAGATGCAGCTTGCCCGTGGGGCGCATACCGCTCAAAACACGCGGCCTTGATGCAGAAATGATGGATTCAGCCATGATGGATTCGATTCCGAATGAAGCAGGAGAATGCGCCGCCTGCCGGATATCCGAAAAGCGGCTCATTCCATTGTAACGGCGGGCGACGGTTTGACGGAATGTATGTTAGATGCGGTTCAGAATGCCATACGCCAGATTCAGCACCGGATCAAGCAGCGCGCCCAGAAGCAGACGGGCGGTGATAATAAGCAGCAGATAACTGGCGATGCCGGTGATCCTGTCGTAAACCTGAACGGCGTTATAGGGCAGGAACTGGCGCAGGACGTGGCTTCCGTCCAGCGGCGGAATCGGAATCATATTGAAGATGCAGAGCATGATATTGACCAGCATTGCCTTATTGCAGATTATGTTCAGAGCCTGCATGGTAGCCGAGGGATCGGCTCCCTCAGGCAGATGGCTCTCAGCCAGCAAGACAGCAGCCAGCCCCGCGAATGCCAGCAGCGCCAGCAGCAGATTCGAGGCCGGACCGGCCATGCTGACCAGAATGTCGTCGCGCCGGTAGTTGCGAAAGTTGCGGCTGATGACCGGCACCGGTTTGGCCCATCCGATGATGAAGCCGCTCAGATAGCCCAACCCAATGAACGGCCCGAAGATTCCCAGAGCAGGGATGAGGAGTGTGCCGACGGGGTCGATGTGGTCTATTGGGTTCAGCGAGACGCGCCCCATCATCCGCGCCGTCTGATCGCCTAGCCGCGAGGCCACCCAGGCGTGCGCCGACTCATGCACACTGAGCGAAAAAAGAAAAATGACAAAGGTGAAGACGGCAATCAGAATATCCGTGGATTGCAAAGAAAACTCCTCAAAAGGCTAAAAATTGCAGCAGCGATAGCCTGCACAGGCAGCGGCGCCAGCCGGCGGATCCGCGGGCCAAATCCGAGGATGGCGGCCTCAGGCAATCGGAACCGACTTGGCGGCCAGTGCCGCGGCGACGTCGTCAGCGCTGGGCCGGGCCTGCAGCAGGTGCTGAGCCACACGGAAGCGCTCTTCGTCAGAGAGTGTGGGGACGGTGGCCAGAATCCGGCGCAGGGTCACGGCAACATCGTCAATGTAGTTCATCAGGCGAATGGCTTCTCCGGAGAGCGGCATGGGGGGATCCTCGATCAGTAGTTATTGGACAGTGGTCAACTGTCAGTTGACAGACCGCACTATTTCCTTGCCCCATTCATTTCAAGTACTTTGTGAAATGGGTGGGAATCCGCGTTCTAAACGCCCAGCCCAAACTCCCCGGCCTGTTTTTCCTTGCCGATGGCGTGGTCGTAAAAGTCGTACGGCGTGCGGCGGTTGAATTTGTAGCGGCTGCGGAGTTCACGGCCCACGTAAACGCCCAAAGCGGCGACCGCGATTCCCACCGACAGCCAGCCAATCACCTTCAGCGTGCTGGACTTATGTTCTTCCAGGTTCGTCTCTTCCGCGGCGGACGCTTCCGCGGCAATCTCGATCTCCGGCTCAGTCGACATGTGCTGGTCTTTCTCCTACCCTAATCATCATAACGCGGTTTGACCTGGATGGGTTGGAAGAGCTGGATTCCATTTCCAAAACCATCATAAAATCACCGCTGGTCCGGCTTCCTCGTCCTCGGGCGGCACCATCGCCTCCAGCGGCGCGGCCAGCAAATGAGCGCGCGAGAGCACCTTGCGCGCCAGCCCTGTCAGCGCCATCGCCTCCGCATCGCGCACAGAAACCCAGCGCCGCTCGCCGCCGCGGACGGTCAGCGCCTCCATATCATCCTCAAAGACCGTTCGAATGCGCACATAATAATTGACCTGCATGATGGCGTGACGCAGGGTCAGGCAGAGCGCTTCGTCGGGAACCTCCGGGTGGACGAGCGCAGGCAACTCCCACATTCCGGGCATCACGCCGAGCGACGCCGGCCGCTGTTCCAGCAGCACTTCGCGGTGCATCTTGCCTTCCAGGCCGCCGCGCACAGACAGCGCGTAACCCACCTCGCAGCTCTGCATCGGCGGTCGCGGCGCCGTCTCATGCTCGCCCTTGGTCTTGCACTCCGAGGCAAGTGGGCAGCTCAGGCAATGCGGGGCGCGCGGCAGGCAAACCGTTGCGCCAAGCTCCATCATCGCCTGGTTGAAATCTCCAGGCCTGAGCGGGTCCACCAGCCGCGCCGCAAGCTCCTCGATCTTGCGCCTCACCGCGCTGCCGCCGCCCGTGCGCGAGCCGGCCTTCCAGCCTTCTACCCGGCAGAGCACTCGTTCCACGTTGCCATCCACCACCGCTACCGGCTCATCGTGCGCAATGCTGGCCACTGCCGCTGCTGTGTACGCGCCTATCCCTGGCAGATGGCGCAGCTCCGCCGCGGTCTGCGGAAGGTTGCCTTGAAAGTGGTCGGCCACAAACTGCGCCGCCTTGTGCAACATCCGCGCGCGCCGATAGTACCCCAACCCGCTCCACAGCCCCAGCACCTCTGCTTCGGTGCCCAGAGCCAGCGAAAGCAGGGTAGGGAAGCGCGCCATAAAGGCCTGATAGCGTTCCACCACGACTGCCACGCGCGTCTGCTGCAGCATGATCTCCGAGACCCAAATGGCGTATGGGTTCCGCGAGCGGCGCCAGGGCAGGTCGCGCCGCTCCCGCTGATACCAGCCCAGCAGCCGCTCCCGCACCCGCGCAACCCGCGCCGCACTCCAAACCTGCTTGCCCATGCCGAAAGCTTATCAGGCTCGCGAAAGTCAAAATTCACATTTCTCTTCAATTAACACTAACCAATGAAACCTTTCGGGGTGTACACTCATTTTTCAGGCTGAAGTTATCTCCTCCAACAGGAAAAAAACCATGCGCACATCCAAGGCCATTCTTGTTATCGCTTGTTTCGCCTCTCTGATATGCACTGATTTAGCCTCGCAGCGTGCCTCATCCTCCAGGCGTCCCATGACCTTTAACGACCTGCAGAAGATGAAGCGACTGGGTGACACCGCCGTCTCACCGGATGGCAGATGGCTGGCCTACTCAGCCGTCACCGTCGATTTAGCCCAGAACACCAAGACGCCATCGTTGTACATTCAACCCATCGCCGGCGGAGAGTCCTATCCCATCGCCGGTACCCAGCCCGGCGACAGCGGCGTGCAGTTTGCGCCTAACGGCAAGAAGCTCCTGTTCCTCAGCAGCCGCACCGGCGCGCAGCAGATCTGGCTGGTCGACTTTGACCCCAATACCGCTGCCACCACCAACCCCATCCGGTTGACGAACCTGACCACGGAAGCCGCGGATGCGATCTGGTCGCCCGACGGCAACTCCATCGTATTCACCTCAGCCGTCTATCCCGATTGCCCGGCCTACTCCCTGGTCAGCACCACCCCCGTGGTCAACTCCAAGGTTGCCGAAGCCAATGCCAAGGCCAAGGCCGCCGCCGAAGCAGCTGCCGCCAACGATACCGCGGAAAACGAAAAAGCCGCCAATGACGCCGCCGCCCTGGCCGCTGAAGCCAATAGCACGCCCTTCAGCGCCGATCCCAATCAGGACGCTGACCGCTGCAACGCCAACCGCGCCGCCGCCGCCAGCAGCAAAGTCAAGGCGCAGATCTTTACCCATCTGCTCTATCGCCACTGGGACCACTACACAGGCGACAAGCGCTCGCACCTCTTCATCGTCTCCTCGGCCGGCGGGCCAGTCCGCGATCTTACTCCCAACGATCCCCACGATGTGCCGCCCTTCTCGCTGGATGGCGGCGGCTGCGGTTGCGCATTCTCGCCGGACTCCAAAGAACTGGCCTTCACGGAGAACCTTGATCCCCAGCCGGCGATCAGCGTCAACGCCGATATCTTCACCCTCGATTTGACCAACCCCGACGCCAAGCCGCAGAAGATCTCCACCTCGATGGGAGGCGACTTCAACCCAGCTTATTCGCCAGACGGCAAATGGATTGCATGGCGCTCCCAAGCTCGCGCCGGCTACGAAAGCGATCGATTCCGTCTGCTGTTGTATGACCGCGCCTCCAAGAGCGCCCGCGAACTGCTCTCCAACTTCGACCGCTGGGTTGAAGAACTGGCCTGGGCGCCGGACTCCAAGACCATCTACTTCGTCGCCGAGGACAAGGGCGAAACCCCCATCTACAGAACCAACCTCCTCGGCAGTCTGGTCCATCGCTACGGCAAGTCTGGCGGGCACTGGAGCAATATCCACCCGCTCGATCTGCAGGGGCGCGAGGTGGTCATCGGAACTCTGGACCGAGTCACTCGGCCGGCCGAGGTTGCCTATGGCGATCTGCTGGTGATGGACGACAATGCGCGCACCGGACCCGCCATGTCCAACTACGAGCCGCACCTCATCACCCACCTCAATGACTCTCTGCTGGGGCAGCTCGACCTGCCACCCATGGAAGCCTTCTGGTTTACCGCCGCCGACAAGACCCGGCTTCAGGGATTCATCATCAAGCCCCCGGCCTTTGACCAGACCAGCAAGTATCCGGTCAAGCTCCTCATCCACGGCGGTCCGCAGGGCGCATGGGGCGACTCGTGGAGCTATCGCTGGAATGCCGAGCTCTTTGCCGCCAACGGCTACGTCGTGGTCATGATCAATCCGCGTGGTTCCACCGGCTACGGGCAGGCCATTGTGGACGGCGTCAACGGCGACTGGGGCGGCAAGCCTTACACCGACCTGATGCAGGGTCTGGATTACGCCGAGCAGCACTTTTTCATCATCGATAAAGATCGCGAGTGCGCCCTGGGCGCAAGCTACGGTGGATATATGGCCAACTGGATCCTGGGCCACACCGGCCGCTTCCGCTGCATCGTAAGCCACGACGGCATGTTCAATCCGGAGTCCGCCTACGGCAGCACCGAAGAGCTCTGGTTCAACGAGTGGGAGTTCCGAGGCAAGCCATGGGATTACTACGGCAAGCCCGACAACGAGAACCCCTACCGCGTCTGGTCTCCGGCACAGTATACGCAGAACTTCAAGACGCCCACGCTGGTCATTCACAGCCAGCTCGACTACCGCCTGGACGTTGCGGAGGGCTTCCAGCTCTTCACCACCTTGCAGCGCCTTAATGTGCCCAGCAAGATGCTGTACTTCCCGGACGAAGGACACTGGGTTCTCAAGCCGCAAAACTCTCAGCTCTGGTATCAGACCGTGAACGACTGGGTCGATCAGTGGACCAAGTAAGCAGGGAATGGTTGACGGTGAACAGCAATCAGTTTGGTTGAACCCAGGTCTCAAAATCGAGACCTGGGGCACCCTTCGTTTGTGGAAGGTTAAGTTGTGGTCCACCCGCCACCTGCTTCGGAATCCCGCGCTTTTGTTTCGCTCTTTGTTTGCCATTGTTGATTGGTTATGTTGTTGATATAATGATAGTTACTGGTTTTGATTTGCCTCTCTCAGGGGCATTTTTGAGAAAACTTTTGTTGCATCTCCGCACCGGCGGTGTAAGTAGCTCTTGGAGTTTGAATGAGCTAAAAATGCGGCGGCGCGGAAGAGACGCTGTTTCGACGTTTGCCGCGGGATTTCCGGGATCGGGTGCGGCATTGATCTCTGATTGGTTTGATTGTGCGCCGCGAGGAGTTAATTATCTGCATTGACTTGCTTTGGTTGATCCCAGGTTTCAAAATCGAGAGCTGGGGCACCCATGGTTCGTGGTAGATTGAGATGTGATCCACACGCCCTATTTCCTGTGAAACTGTGAAGCTTCGGCATGAGAGTTCTCGCCGCTTCCGAATGTTGATTCCTCTGGATTGAGCCGATGCCTTTTGCCCGCAAGTCCGCCCAGCCCCGCGCCTTCCTGAACGAAGCCGGCCTCTACGACTATGCCGTCCGCTCGCTCAGCCGCGCCATGCGCACGGAGGCCGATCTGCGCCGCCTGATGCAGCGCCGCGTGGAGCCCGGTGAGCGCGGCGAAGCGCTGATCGCAACCGTCGTTGCACGCCTCAAGGAACAACGTTATCTGGACGATCAGTCCTTTGCCGAGACCTACGCCCGCCTGCGCCAGGAGAACGAGAAGCTGGGCGAACGGCGGGTGAGGCAGGATCTGAAGCAAAAAGGCGTCCACGACGCCCTGATCGCCAACACCTTGGAAGCTCGCTACAGCCAGACCAACGAAGAGGCCCTGGCGCGCGAGCATCTGGCGCGCAAGCGCCTGCGCAAGCCGGAGAACGAAAAGGAGACCGCGCGCATTATGCGCCGACTGGTCTCCGCCGGCTTTTCCACAGGCGTTATCTACAAAATCCTGCGCCAATGGGATGTGCCCGACGAAGCTTTGGCCGCCCTCGAAGAGGAGCGGCTTGAAGAGTGAAGCCGGCATAGAGCGGCCAGCAAACGCACGGTTTTTGCCCGCAAGAGTCTAAAGTGCGATATGCTGGAGATGCGCGCCCGTAGCTCAGCTGGATAGAGCGAACGCCTCCGGAGCGTTAGGTCGGGAGTTCAAATCTCTCCGGGCGCACCATAGAACTTCATTTTTATAATGTCTTTTCTTCTATCACCGCTCCGGCTCTGGCGGGGGGATATTTACTTCCTGCGTGATTACTCGGTTTTCATCAGCGTCTGAAGCAGGGTATCGCGGCGCTGATTGGCTAGAGCCGCCACGCCGTGCAGCCCGTACAGCCAGACGCGGATCGCTGCCGCCGCCGCCAGAAGCAGCAGCAGCACGGCTAGCCACGGAGCTTCGAGCGCCCAGCCCAGCCAGAAGATCCCCAAGCCTACCGCCATGACCGCCAGCAGCAGCGCCATGCTGGAGAGCGCATTGGCCTGCGAGCCGCGCTGCCGCTTGATTCTTCCCGGATGGATGCGAAAGGGCATGCGCAGCGAAAAGATATTCCCCACCGCCAGGCAGCAGGGCAGCGCAAAAAGCACCCACGCCGCGGTAGCCGCCACCACTACCGCCTGCGGCGCTCCCATGCGCAGAATCGCCAGCCCGCCCACTAGCACAGCGTCCAGGCAAAACAGCAGCGCATGAAAGAGGTTTTTGGCCAGAAAGACGGTGCGAATCGGCGTGGGAGTAAGAAAGAGCAGTTGAATTCCCGCGCCCTCGGCGCCCAAGTTATTGGAAAACAACTGGGTAAAGCCCATCAGCGCGAAGGCTACATACAAGGGCAGGGCAAAGGGAAATGAGCTTCCGATGGCGTTGTTGCGCAAGAGGCTGGCCATGACCAGAACCGTCAGAATGGGCGCGCCCAAAGCCCAGAGCAGCGGCAAAGTGCGGCGGAGCGCGCGAGCCTCCTTTTCCATCAACGGGATGAGCAGGCTGGCGCCGCCAAAGCGCCAGCCTGCTTCGACCGGCAAGGCAGCCGCCAGCGCACCGGCAGGCTTCTTCCGGTTCGGCGCCCAGCTCAGGTTTTCACCGCGATACTCGGCGCGCAGCCGCCGCGCCAGTACGCCGCCGGCCGCCAGCACCCATACACCCAGGGCGCCCAGCGAGAGCAGCGCCTGGCGCGGCCTGTTTTGTGCTTCCATTTGCGCGGCGCGCACGGCCAGCCCCGGCGGCGTCCATTCCTGCGTGCGATAGACAGGCCTGATCCAATCTCCGTACCGCGCCATGAATGCCGCGCGCGCCTGCTGTGGATCGCCGGCCATCGCAGGGCCCTGCTGCGCACTGATCGCCGCCGGATGGCGCTTGTGGCGCAGCGCCGGATTCAAAAGTTGCAGGCTCAACAGAAGAACCATGAACAGCGCGCCCATAACCTCGCGCGTTTGGCGCTGCGTCAGCCAGCGGTCGATCCAGGCAAAGACGGCGCGCGCCAACAGAACATTGAATGCCGCAAAGCCCAGCAGCCCGAGCGCCGTCCAGGCAATGCGCTCCGGCTGCGCCATGCTGATGCCCAACCAGATCCCGAGACAGCCCAGCCCGCCCAGAATCGTCGAGATATCGACCAGCCCAAAGACCACATACAACACACAATAGGTGCTGAAGCGCACCGGAAAGCGGAGCAGAATTCCCAGGTCGAACTGCTCCTGCATGGAAGCCATCATCACCGGCCCCGTCTGCCAAAGCAGAAACAATACCCACAAAATCAATGGCAGAAAGAGCCACATCCCGCTGGAGGCCATGAGATAAGCCATCATCCCCGCCCCCGCACCCAGCCCCAGCCCGAAGATGGCGAAGAGCAAAAAGGTCACGGTGCGCGCGCCCAGTTCAAAGATACCCATCCGGGAGCGCACTCCATTCACAAACAGATGCCAGCGCAGCCCGGCCATTGCCGCATACTGGGCGCGTGACGATGCACTGGTCACCTCCGCGCCCAGCCCAGCCAGATCGAAGCCCTGCCCGCTCAGGTCAGCCATGAGAGCTCCTGCGCCGGCTCGCCGCCGCCCGCTCCCACAATCGAGAGAAAGATCTGCTCGAGGGTCAGCCGCTCATCGCGCGCAACGTCCGGCAGCGTCGAGACCACCCCGGCTCGCAGTTCCTCCAGCGGTCCATTGGCCACCAGCCGGCCTTTGCTGATAATCGCCACATGACTGCACAGGCGCTCCACGATCTCCAACACGTGGGTTGTCAAAAAGATGGTCGCCCCGCGCGCGAGCATCCCTTGCAGCATGGTCTTCAGCATGCCCGCGGCAATCGCGTCCACGCCCTCGAAGGGCTCGTCGAGAAAGAGCACCTTGGGTCCGTGAATCACCGCCGCCGCCATGGCCAGCTTGCGCTGCATTCCGTGGGAAAAGTCGGTGACCAGCTTGCGCCCATCGCCGGTCAGTTGCATGAAATCGAGCAGCTCGTCGGTGCGCTGATGGGTCGTCTCGCGGTCCAGTCCGTACATTCTGCCGACAAAGCGAAGGTACTCGCGCGCCGTCAGCCGGCCAAGCAGCGCCATGCCCTCGGGCACCACGCCGATCTGCCGCTTCAGCTCCAACGAAGCGGCTCCAAAGGACTGGCCGAGAATCTCGATTCGCCCCGCCGTGGGCTCAAGCAATCCGGTGAGCATTTTGATGGTGGTTGATTTGCCAGCCCCGTTCGGTCCCAGAAAGCCAAAAAACTGCCCCGGAGCCACGCTGAGGCTCACATCTTCGACAGCCGTCAACTCGCCAAAGCGCCGCGTCAGGCCTACCGTTCGTATCGCCGCAATCTCCATGTGTCCGCAAGCATAACAAGAATGCCGCGCAATTCAAAACACCGTCGCACTCCGCGCGCAATGGCGGAGTCTTTTCGGGCCACCGGAGATGAAAGAGACCGACTTAGGAATATGAGCTTATCCGTACATTGAGGATATTCTCTTTCTGGTTTCAAGCTAAAGCCACCGGGAGATCCCCCGGCTCTGGCGGGTGACAGTAGCAGTTTGACGTTAACGGGAGTCGTTATTGGTTTGTGTTTTTCTCGGAATACGGCCTCGGCACAAATTTGAGGCACCGTCCCTACGGGACTCCGGCGGCTTTCTTTCTGCTCTTTTCCCACCGTTTCCACCCCAAGAAACAAAGATCGTTTCTTGGGGACCCCGTTGAAACGGTGGGCTAATTAACCCTGCGCCTACGGCGCGGGCTAGCTGGCGTTTTCCGCGCTGTTGCTTTAGGAAACCTCTGATTCAATTCTTTCTTTGTAGCAAAGATTCCCTCGGGGGCTAAAGCCCGCATTGAATGAGAGCCACTTGCGGCGCAGCTAAAGCCGCGCCCTTTCAAAACATCTCCATCATCAGAGGTTCCTTGGCAATGCATTTATGTTGGCTCCTTTGAGGGGCCACTTCCGAAAAGCAACCGCAGGTCCTTCGACTGCGTTGGGCGCAAAGCACGCGCCCAACTTCGCTTAGGATGACAGTTCATTCAACAAGAGAGGAAACAAACGTGGACCGGGAGGTCCACATTACAGCCGGTCTGGAGACCGGCGCTACAAATCCCGGGAGACCGGCGCTACATATCACGGATAGGCTCTAAACCGGCCAAGGCAGAATTGACACCGGGCGCGGGCAACGGGTGGGATGGGAAACAGCATCCAAACCCGCGCCGCACCGGATGCCAACAGGAGAGATTGCGAAGTTAAAAATTGTGAGAGGCTGCCAGTTTACTCTAGCAAGCCCTCCTGCAGGACGTAACGAATAATGTCGAAATTGTTGGTGAAGTTCATTTTGCTCAGGATGCGCTCACGGTAGGTGCTTACGGTTTTTACACTGAGTCCCTGCATCTGCGCGATCTCGGAGACGGATCTGCCCGAGCCGATCATGCGCAGGATTTCGAATTCGCGATTGGAGAGGGTTTCGTGCGCCGGGCTTTCGCTTTCACTGCCGATTCCCTGGGCGACCATGGCGGCGATATGGCGCGAGATGTAATTCTCTCCGCGCGCGGCGGATTTGACGGCATGCAGCACTTCGGACGAAGGGGTGCTTTTGCTCAGGTAGCCTTGCGCGCCCATGCGCAGCGCGCGCACCGCGAACTGTTCTTCGGGGTGCATGCTGAGCAGCAGAACCGGCAGGAGCGGGCGAAGGTGGTGAATCTCGGAGAGAGCCTCCAGGCCGCTCATGCCGGGCAGAGAGATGTCGAGCAGCATGACGTCGACCGGGACCGCGTGCCGCAAGACGTCGATGGCCTCTTCCGCGCTATCGGCTTCGATGCAGGCGATCTCGCCCGATGCTTCGAGAATTGCGCGCAACCCTTCGCGAACCACCGCGTGATCGTCGACCAGCAGTACTTTTAAAAGCGGAATATCACTCATGATTCTCCTGGCGTAATGGAAGTTTCAGTGCGATTGTGCATCCTTTTCCGGGGGGCGTGCTGATGATTGCCTCGCCGCCGAGTTGTTGCAGGCGCCGCTTCATATTGGCGATGCCGTGGCCAGCCGGGACTCGATTCAGATCAAAACCGCGGCCATCGTCTTGAATCAAGATTGACAGCAATGGGCCGCTGCGCTCAATCCGCACCTCGGCGTGCTTGCAGCGGGAGTGGCGCGCGATGTTGGTGAGCGCCTCCTGCATGGTACGCAAGAGCGCAAAGACGGAGCGGCTGTCCAGGCGCAGTGAGATTACGTCGTCCTCCACCTGGGTTTGCAGTGCGATGCCGGCCGCCTCAAGAACTCGCTCACCGCGCAGCAGCAAGGCCATCACGGCCGGTCCGAATGCTCCGGGCGGCGCGCCCAGCACGGTCAGCCCGGCGCGCAGGGAATCCATTGCGTCGGCAAGCGCGGCGTTGACCTCTGCCATGCGCTGTTTGAGCAATTGAGGCGGTGCGTCTTCGGCGGCGTTGGTCAACAGAGAGGCGCCGAAGAGCTGGCTGCCCAGTCCGTCGTGCATCTCGCGCACCAGATCGTCGCGCTGTTCGCGCAGGGAAGCTTCCTTGATGCGATGCTCGCGCTGCAAATGCTCAATCTCGATCAACGGCTCGGCGGCGCGCACCACCATGCGCGCCAGATAGAGATCAGAACGGCTCCACGCATTGGAGCCTTGCGGCCAAAGAAGAATTGCCGCCTCACCCGTTCCGGCATACACCGGCACCCACGCAACACTCTCCATTTTTTCCGGGCACAGCTCACCGAATTGATAGCCGATCATGCCATCCTGGGCCAGTTGCAAACGCGCCATCTCAGCGTCATGCCCTTGTCCCAGATGAATCCATTGCAGGCGCTCGGGCTTCAGAGTCCAGTTCAATGATCGCTCCAGCGCTTGTACCGGCGTCTTGGAATCCCGGGCGCACTCAAGCAGATTCTGCAGCGAGTCGGCCAGGGAAGGGCGTTCCTTTCCGGCCAGCCGAGTGAACATATGCAGCAGCCAGATGCGCAGCGGAGCATACAAAAAGATCAGCAGAAACATTCCTATTGAAATGGGCAGGGCGCGATTGAAGGAGTGCGGCGTAATTTGATTTCCCAACCAGCTCCAAAAAGCCAGCTCGACCAGCGAGAAGAGGCCAAGAATTACGGCATGGGCCATCACCCAGTCAAAGACCAGATTCACATCCAGCAATCGGTAGCGGAAGATTGAAAATGCGAGGCAGATTGGAAGCGCGCCCACAAAGAGCAAGGAGTATCTTTCCGAGACCATATCCAAGCCCAATGCCTGGGGTATGACCGTCAGCAGAATCCAGGGCAAAAACCCGACGACACAGCCCAGCGCTGCCCAACGGAGCTGGGCTTTGATCAGGGGATCGGACTCGCGCACCATGCGCAAGGCAACGGTCGCCATCAGTCCGGCCAGGGAGAGAAGGCAGAGCGGAAAATAAGTCCATGCGGGTTTGGGAAAGACGCGATCAAAATGGAGAATCAATTGAAGGATATATGCCGCCCATGGAAGAAGGCGCAACCACGGACGGCGGAGAAGAAAGGCTGCCGCCGTGGGCCATACCCAGGCCAGATGCAAGCACAGAACCGGCGATTGAGTGCCCAGATAATTGAGCACAGCACCCACGGAAAAGAATGCCGGCGACAGGCAGAATTCGCGGCACTGAAAAACGGCCGAGGTGGTGAAGGAGATAAAAATGCCCACGCCGGCGACGATTCCCATCAGGCTTGCCTCCCGTCGCCGGCTGGTCCAGATAAAAAGAAAGACGAGCAGGAATACCGTGCCCACCAGGCGCAGCGAAAGGCCGCGCTGCCAGGCGGCAAACCAACCGACAGGCGGAGTGGGAACCGTAACCGCGCGCCTTCCGTCCTGCGTCTGGAAGGTGATCTGAATGCTCCCATTCCTGGTCGCCTTCCAAAGGAAATTCTGCCACTCGGAGAAACAGTCTTGATCACTCCAGGAGAGCGAAAGATTCACGTGATCCGGATAAAACGCGCATGCTTCCGCGGCGCGTCCAGCGATGGAAAGCACTGTGTCTCCGGCGCGAATTCCGAGGCGATCCAATGCGCCGCCCGCATGGACGGAGACGACATTAACTGATCCGGAGAGAGATTGGATGCGCGCGCCAAGAGTGGGAGAATGGGCGCTGGTCCATATGCCGCACAAATCCAACGCGAAACAAAGTCCCATTACGCTCCATGCCAGAGCCCAGGCAGGAGTGCTGCTCGTGCGAAATGAGATATGTTTTATCATCGACGCGTTTCTATTAGTTTATCTTTTTTTTTACCGAATAAGTCCGGAAAGTGAGCAGTTAGTCAAACTTATTATTGTAGGTGTTTGTCCTACATAAAAATTCCAATATTCCTACCAATAATTTCCTATTTGACCGATAGTAATACATCGCCCTTGATTGTTACCTTAGTTGCAGGTGATGAGACACTTCTTCAAAGTATCTTGTTTACTCATCATTCTTCGTACCAACCCTCGGTATCGAGGTTAACCGCCCGCTAATTCGCTGATGCCGGGTGAATCCGCCAAGGAGAATAGCGTCATGATTTTTCGAACGGTCTACCTGACCCCTGAATCGTACGAGTTTGTCCGCGCCAAGATCGAGAGCGGGCGTTACGAAAGCGCCAATGCATTGGTGCAAGCTGCCTTTCACGCATTGCATCGTGAGGAATCAAAGCTCGATGCACAACATTCGGCTCGTTGCATTGCCGATGAAGATCCGTTTCGGATCTTGTGGGAGGCTGCGTCTCCATCTTCCGTTCTCTAGAGGGAGGAGCTGCGCCATAACCCATTGCAGAACCCGCGGGCGCCCGCACGCGCTATCCTAGAGTGTCCGGCCCATCCGGCCGCCTAGGAGCATTTATGCCCGAAGACAATCTCACTCCCGCCGCGCAGGCGGCCTCTGCCCCACCGCAGGCGGCTGCCTCAGCGCAGGCGGCTTCCTCACCGCAGGTGACCATTGCCGCCATCGGCCAGTACGAAGGCCAGTCCGTCACTCTGCGCGGCTGGCTCTACAATTTGCGCGAGAGCGGCAAGCTGCTTTTTCCCATCTTCCGCGACGGCACGGGAACGATCCAGGGCGTGGCTCATGTGAAGAGCGTGCCCGCGGAGGTCTTCGAGGCGCTCAAGGGGCTGACGCAGGAATCGAGCGTGATTGTCACAGGCAAGGTCCGCGCTGACAAGCGGGCGCACGGCGGCTACGAGCTGGACGTCGAGGGCCTGGAAGTGGTGCAGCGCGTGCCGGAATCCGATCCGTACCCGATCACTCTCAAAGAGCACGGCGTGGATTTCCTGATGGAGCATCGGCATCTTTGGGTGCGCAGCCCGCGGCAGTCGGCGATTTTGCGCATCCGCGCCGAGATTATGCGCGCGGCGGCGGAGTACTTTGACACGAACGGCTTCATTCGCACCGATCCGCCCATCCTGACACCCGCCGCCTGCGAGGGCACTTCAACCCTTTTTCCCGTCGACTACTTTGGCGATCCGGCTTATCTGACGCAATCCGGGCAGCTTTATATTGAATCGACGGCGCTTGCCTTGGGCAAGGTTTACAGCTTCGGCCCCACCTTCCGCGCGGAAAAATCCAAGACCCGCCGCCACCTGACCGAGTTCTGGATGATCGAGCCGGAGGTCGCCTTCCTGGATCTTGATGGCTTGCTGGAGCTGGCGGAGAACTTTCTCTCGCACATTGTCCAATCGGTCGTGAAGAACCGCGCGCCGGAGCTGACGGTGATTGGCCGCGATCCGGCGAAACTGGAGGCGATCTGCCCGCCCTTCCCGCGCCTGCGCTACGACGAGGCCGCCGCGATGCTCAACCAGGCGCACAAGGACGGCCATCTGGAAGCGCCCTTCGAGTACGGCAACGACTTCGGCTCGCCGGACGAGACCTGGCTCAGCTCGCAATACAACAAGCCGGTGATGGTGCATCGCTACCCCGCCGACGTAAAGGCCTTTTACATGGAGCCTGACCCCAAGGACGCGCGCTACGCCCTCTGCGTGGATGTGCTGGCGCCGGAGGGTTATGGCGAGATTATCGGCGGCTCGCAGCGCGTCTCCAGCTACGAACTGCTGAACGCCCGCATCGAGCATCATAACCTGCCCAAGGAAGCTTTTCAGTGGTATCTCGATCTGCGCCGCTACGGCAGTGTTCCGCACTCGGGCTTCGGCATGGGGATTGAGCGCGCCGTCGCCTGGATCTGTGGACTGGACCATGTCCGTGAGACGATTCCATTCGCACGCACGCTGCATCGTATTTATCCGTAGGAGCCGAAAAGAATGAACACGAAATCGACCACCGTGAAACATTCAATTCGTGAGATCACCGCCCTGCGCGAACGCGGCGAGGACCGGAACAGCCCGGATACGCCAGAGGCCGAGTCGCTGGGCGCGGAGTTTTGGCGCATCGCAAAAGTGCTAATGCCGGGCGGCTCCGCTCCAGGGGAGAGTCCCAAGCACGCTAGGGAAAAGGGGGCACCCTCAGCGGGATAGCCACGATGTATGAGACCAGCGCCACCTGTAGTGGATTGAAGCACTAAACGGATATGTTTTGCGGTAGAATCATCTAACATGACTGCAATGAGACAAATTCGTCAATTTGGGCCAACAATTGCCTTTTTTTGCATTTGTTTTCCTTGTTCTTCTCCAAGCCAAATTGTTCTGAAGAAAGAGGGAAAAGATATTGCTTCTGAACTTCTGAAGATGCCCTATCGGGGCGAAAATAAGAATCATAATTATTGGGATAATATTTATTTATTCGTTCATCCTGAGTTAGAGCCTCAAAGACCTCCTAAAGAAAATGCATCCTTATACAGCTTGGCCAATTACTGGAAATATCAGTCTTACCAGAATCCTAAAAAGCTATCTCAAGTATTGCGGATTCGCTTGTTGGAGGCCTGCGAAGCATTTCCGGAAGAGGCAGCAGATTTGGCTCACCTGACGCCCCGCACAGAGAAGGCCTATCAACGGCTTAGAGTCCTCATGGATCGTGTAACTGATAAAGGCGATGAATATAGTAGTTCACGGCGACGGATTCAGCGCTACTTGAGTCAGAACACCGATTGGTTCAGGGATGTATTGATTGCTCACGCGAAAGCTGCTTATGAAGGTAAGGGATTTATTGAAAACGAGCAAGATATTCGCGCATTGGCTCGATTGGATTGGGAACAGGCAGCGCCAGTACTAAGGCAAATGTTGCAAAAAGACAAGCCTCGTCTTTCTGCACTGGCATTGAGCCTGGAATATCAACATTCCTTGCAATTTTCCACAAATGAAGCCGACTCATTGCGCAAAGCATTGAAAGCCATAGCAGCAGATAAAGATGCTCCTGCAAAGGCGCGCGATTTGTCGATTGAGGCCCTCATGGCATCTCCATGGGACGATAGGGATGATTGGTTTCTATCTTTATTGTCAGACGGTAGCCTTGCCGTCCCTATAGATGACACCAGTGTGTTCTCACCTCTGGAAGATGCAGTTCACCTTGAACCATCTCATTGGATACCGCGTATAGCTCCATTGGTTGCAAGTTCGAATCCGAATATCCGCAAGAATGCAATTTACATACTAGTTAGTTTTCAGCAAGATGAGTCACGGCCAGATGCAGCTATTCCACTTCTCCCTTGGCTCTTTAATCCAAAATGGGTTGAAGTGGAAATCTCAAGTTATAATCGCCTAAATCTAATTTATAGCCTTTCACGGATGAAGGTTCCTGAGAGTATCCCTGGATTGATCCATATTCTTCAAAATCAAAATGATGACGATATGTTCGAAATCGAATATGCGGCAGATGCTATCGCCCAGTTTCACGATAAGAATACGGCGTCTGTCTTGCGTGCTCAATTGCGGAATCCCATAAATCAGAGAGAACGTAAAGCTATTGCCAATGCTCTTCTAGCTTCTGGTGATGTAAGTTTTGATGAGAAATTGATAGCTGTGGCAGCCGCCGCAAAAAGGGTTTCTTCGCAGTCTGGGAGAAAACTGTTGAATGAATCCATGAATGAAAATGGAGTTAATGAAATTGAAGGGCAGGACGTGCTAGGGCTTGCGATTATCGAGTCAGAGGGCGATGAACCGTCTTTTATAAATGCTCTGCAAGTTTATAGCCGAAAAATCCACTTCAAAAATCCTGAAACAGGCAAAGCAATCGATCAAGTTCTTGCTATTTTGCCAAATGCGATGCGCGATGCACACCTGCTTGCCGGTATTAGAAAAAATTCAGTGAGCCTAACGGAGATTAGTAATGCTATTCAACGGCGCGCTTGGCTGTATAAATCGAACGAAACTGAACTAAGAACGATTGCACGGAGCGGTGGATCACCGGCTGCTCTTGCTGCTGTGTTGCTAGGAGACTCAGAGCTATACCACCAAATTCTGACAGGAGAGGATGCTGCGGCGCAAAGGACTTTACTCGCTTCGTTGCGTATTTCTGGGGATATGACTGATGACGATGCTGTGGCAAAACTTACCGAATCGACAAACCAAGGAGTAGCTGAAGCGGCTGAAGCATATGGAGAAGCCCTAAGGAAATGGCATCAGATACTCTGAATTCCTTCCGAAATCACGAACCTGAGCAGAGTGGCGGACAGTCAGACTTCGGCGGACAATCCTAACTCATCCCGAAGGGATACAAAAACAAGAAAAGGATCAGGAGACAAAAGCATGCGCAATTTGACCAATCTATCGATTTTTCCCCGGACCGCACGACGATTGGCGGGGAGTGTGCTGGTCACCTTCTTGGCGAGCAGCGCGGGGGCGAATGGCGGTAGCTTGACACCAACACCACCATTGGCACCGACGCCTAACTATTCGCTGACGGCGGCGAATCTGGCTCAGCAGATGTCGCCGGGGATTAACCTGGGCAACACGCTGGAGGCTATCGACGAAAAGGCCAAGGCGCCGTCCGCCGTTTCCCTGGAGACCCATTGGGAAAACCCTCCTGCAAACCAGGCCATCTTTGACGCTTACAAGGCCGCCGGCTTCAAGAGTGTGCGCATCCCGGTGTCGTGGAGCCAGTACGCCGACGCCGACAACAACATCAGCCCGTTCTGGATGGCGCGGGTCAAGCAGGTGGTGGACGAGGCTCGCAAGTCCGGACTGTATGTGATGATCAACATCCACTGGGACGGCGGCTGGATGGATCACACCACCTACGCCCAGCAATCAGCTATCAACGCCAAGCTGGCCAAATTCTGGACTCAGATCGCCGTAGCGTTCAAGGATTATGACGACCACCTGCTCTTTGCCGGCTCGAACGAGGTGGCGATGGAGCACACCTATAGCGCGCCGACCGCGGAGAATTGCGCCGTTCAGAAGAGCTTTAATCAGACCTTTGTCAACGCTGTACGCCCTACGGGCGGAAACAATGCAAGCCGTTTTCTGGTTGTGCAAGGTTATATTACGAACGTCGAGTACACAATCTCCTGCAACGCAACGCTACCGGCGGACACCGTACCCAACCGCCTTGCGATGGAAGTGCATTACTATGACCCCTATAACTTTACGCTCAACGACCACGGCTCTGTCTGGCAGTGGGGGCAGAGCGTGGCAACCTCCGCCAACAAAGAGAGCTGGGCTGATGAGTCCCAGGTCGACGACAAATTCCAGAAGTTGAAGACTACCTTTGTGGACAAGGGTGTGCCGGTCATCATGGGCGAGTACGGCGCCTATTTGAAGCCGGCCTATCCGGGAATGAACACCTACCGGCTGGCCTGGATTCAGTACGTCACCAAATCGATGGTCAGCCATGGTTTGGCGCCGATGTGGTGGGATACCGGCGAGTTGTTCGATCGCACCACCGGCGCGGTGAAAACCCCCGACGCCCTTCACTCGATCATCCGTTCGGCCCAGTGAGGGCGGATTGAGCTTGGCCGGTGGGCCAATTTGCGCGCGACCGGAGAGACTCTCAACTTGATAAAGGATTCATGAGATCAGAGCCACTTGCCACCGCATCTACCCACAGGCGCGGGGCGGGGCATACAATGATTTGCAGCCGTGAAGGCAACAGGAGTTATCGATGCAAATCAGCCGCAAGTTTTTCCTGACTGGAATGATTTCCGCTGTGATCCTGAGCGCTTCCGCACTTGCGCAAATGGATTCCGGCACTCCTCATCTGCAGAGGCAGGGCAGCGCTACGCAACTGATTGTGGACGGCAAGCCCTTCCTGATCGTTGCCGGCGAATTGAGTAACAACGCGGCCACCAGCATAGAATCGATGGAGCCGATCTGGCCCAAGCTGGTTGCCGCCAATTTGAACACCGCGCTGGTCGGCGTCTCCTGGGCGCAGTTCGAGCCGCAAGAGGGTCGATTCAATTACGCGCAGGTCGATGGGGTCATCTCCAAGGCGCGCGAGAACCACTTGCATATCGTCTTCATCTGGTTCGGCTGCTGGAAGAACGGCACATCTAGTTACGCTCCCTACTGGGTGAAGAGGGATTACACGCGCTTTCCGCGCATTCAGATCGACGATGGCAAGACCGTTTCCATCTCCGGCCCGGTTGAGCTGCTGAGCACCTTTAGTGAAGCCACGCGCGACGCCGACGCCAAGGCCTTTGCCGCGCTGATGCATCACATCAAGGAAGTGGATGGCGCGCAGCATACCGTCCTGATGATGCAGGTGGAAAACGAGGTTGGCGTTTTGCGCGACTCGCGCGATCGTTCGCCGGCCGCCAACCGCGCCTTTGCCGGCCCCGTGCCGCCGGAGTTGATGAAGTACCTTGAAGCTCACAAGGATGCGCTGATCCCTGAACTGCGCGAAGTCTGGGCCGCCAATGGTTTCAAGTCCGGCACATGGGAGCAGGTCTTCGGCGCCGGCAAGCCAACCTCGATTCAGATGCCGATCCAGACCAATGCCGCGGCTATCGGCGCGCTGCGCCATGAGGGCGACTGGCTCAAGCTCAACTGGCCCTCCGACGAGTTCTTCATGGCCTGGAATTACGCCCGCTTCCTGGACAAGGTTGCCGCGGCGGGCAAGGCTGAATACAACATTCCGATGTACGTCAACGGATGGCTCCAGCAGCCGAATCACGCCTGGCCGGGCAGTTATCCGAGCGGCGGTCCGCTGCCGCAGGTGCACGACATTTGGCGCGCCGGCGCTCCCAGCATCGACATCCTCGCGCCCGATCTGTACGTCCCGCAATTCGACGATCTCTGCGCGCGCTTCAGCCGTGGCGGCAATCCGCTCTTCATCCCCGAAACCGGCACCAGCTCGGCCAATGCGCTGATGGCCTTTGGCAAGTACAATTCCATCGCCTTCTCGCCCTTCGGCATTGACGGCAACCGGCCCATCCCCGCCGAGCTGGCCGCCACGTACAGTATTCTCAACCAATTGACGCCGATGATTACCGCGCACCAGGGCATGGATTCCATCACCGCCGCGCGCCTCAGTCAGGGCGATGCTCCCAAACAAGTCAAGCTCGGCAATTACACGCTGACGCTAACTTATACCGGCCGCGCCACGCACATTCCGCCGCAGCCGATAGGAGAGAGGATTCCGTCGTCGTTCTTTGCGCCGACAGCCACCGCCGAGCCACCGCTAGAGGCCGCGGCGATCCTGATCGCTACCGGCCCGGACGAGTATTATTTTGCCGGCGGCGGCATGACCATTGACTTTGCCGCCAATACTCCGGGCCCCAAGAATGTCGGACTGGGCGATGTGCAGGAGGGCAAGTTCGTCGATGGCAATTGGGTGGTTACGCGGCAGCTTGCCGGAGATGACGACGCGCAGGGCGAGATCCTGATCCTGCGCCCGAACACTATTCTGCGGGTTACGCTTTATCGCTTTCCGTAGCGCGAGGGGTTTTTCTAGAACATTAAACCCAGAATCCCGGCTCTTCGAACAGTGCTTTGAGATCTCTTTTTCCATGAAGTACGGTGACAATCTGCAACGGCTTGCTCTCAGGGCGATAGACCACGATGAAATTTGGAAAGCGAGTGAGCGTCCAGAAGCGAACGGGTAACGGCGTAATTTCGATTCGTTTGGAGCCGATCAAGGGGTGCCGTGCGAGGCTGTTACAGGCCGACAAGATAGCCGATTCCACGCGATTTGCAGCGCTAATACTGTCTTCCGCGATATAGTCCCATATTTCGCTCAGATCGTTGAGCGCGCGTGGAGTGAGCTGATAAGATGTGGGCATTTTTCAGGCAATGCGCCGCTTTGCTCGGCGATCCTCGAGCATTTGGATGGCCTGCTCGGCATCGTAAAGTTCGCCTCGCTCGGCCTGCGCAAAGCCTTCCGCGATCTGGGCGGCGATGGCGTCGCGGTCGGTCAGCATCCAATCCTGATACTGCTCCTGAATCACGGCAAAGGCCTGATCGAAGACCTCTTCCGCGCTCATGCCGGAGCGGGCGGCTTGATCGAGCACTTTTTGCTGCGCGGGTTTGAGTTCGAGGATCATACGTACTCCCACCCTGCCGTAGAGGCAAGTATAGGTTGAATTATATTCCGTCTTTACGCTGATGCAACTGGCGCAGCGTGCGGTCCAGCTCCAGCTTTTGCTGGGTCAGGAGGGCCAGCTCGGTGTAGTCGCCGCGGCGTTCGGCTTCGGCGATCAGCTCGCGCAACTCGCGCTGGCGGCGGACGATGGCTCGCTCGTGAATCTCCTGGATGGCGCTCTGGACCTCGGTCTCTTCGGGCGGCTTGGTCTCGGCGAGGAGGGTTTCGGCGAGCAGAGCGCGCTGCGCCTCGTCTTCGATCACATCCATCGGATCGCGCGCCTGCCGTGTGCTGAGCGCCTGCAAGGCCGCAAAGCAGCCAAGATGCTCAAACCACGTGGGCTGCTCGGCCAGAGCCATGGCCGCCAGCCGCCGGGCGCGCGCGTTCTCCGGATCGTCAATGGCCAAAGCGCGCAGCAGCACGCGCTCGACTTCAGTGAGGGTGGTGGCGCGCGCCTCGATGTGGTCGCGACGACGGAGCGCGGCCTGGCGCAGTTCCTCGCGCAAGACAGAGGAATCGATGCCCAGTTTCTGCGCGGCGTCGGCGGCAAACTGGTCGCGGGCCAGCTTCTCCGGCATGCGGCGAATGTGCGGCAGCAGGTAGTTCATCGCCTTCACCTTTTGCTCGGCGCTTGCGCCGGGGAAGGCCAGCCGCGCTCGCTCGATCAGATAGTCGGCCTGACGGCGCGCCCCGCGCAGCGCCGCCATGTAGGCCTCAACGCCGCGCTCGCGGATATAGCGGTCCGGGTCCAGCCCGCCATCCAGCGTGACGATCTTGATGTTGAAGCTCTCTTCGGTAAGCAGGGCAATGGATTTTTCGGCGGCATTGGAGCCGGCGGCGTCGGGATCGAAGTTGACCACCACCTGCGAGGTGTGGCGCTTGAGCAGAGCCACCTGCTGCTCGGTGAAGGCCGTGCCGCTGGTGGCGATCACATTCTGAATGCCGCGCAGGTAGACCGAAATGCAGTCCATCTGCCCCTCGACCAGCAGTGCAAACTCAAGCTGACGAATCGCCGTGCGCGCTTTGTCCAGATTGAAGAGGACCAGGCTCTTTGTGTAGAGCGGCGTCTCGGGCGAGTTGATGTACTTTGCGCCGGCCTTCTCGCCGGTTTCCAGCGTCCGCGCCGTAAAGGCGATCACCCGCCCGCTCTCGTTGCAGATGGGAAAGGTGACGCGCTTGCGGAAGCGGTCGTAGATCGGACCTTGCGTTCCGTCTTCATGCTCCTTGGAGCTGAAGAGGCCGCTGGCGCGCAGCGTCTCCTGGTCGGCCATGGTGCTGAGCCGGTCGCGCAGCGCATTGAAGCTGTCCGGCGCGTAGCCGATGCGGAACTTGGCGATGCCCTCAGCTGCGAGTCCGCGCCCAGCCAGATACTGGCGCGCCACGGCTCCTTCGGGCGCACGCAACTGCTCCTCGAACCACGCCGCCGCCGCCTCGTGCAACTCCAGGAGCTTCGCTCTTTGGCGTGCTCCGGCGGCTTCTTCCGGCGAGGAAAACTCCCGCTTGGGCAGCGGAATGTTGCACTTGCCGGCGACGATGCGGACTGCTTCCGGGAAGCTGACGTTCTCGATCTTGGCCACAAAAGAAAAGACATCGCCGGAAGCCCCGCAGCCGAAGCAATGGTAGAACTGGCGCACCGCATGGACGCTGAATGATGGCGACTTCTCTTTGTGGAAGGGGCAGAGTCCGGTGTAGTTCTGCGCTCCGGCCTTGCGCAGACGGATGTAGCCCTCGATCACCTTGACGATGTCGGCCTGCTGCTTGACGGTTTGCGAGAAGTCGATCACGGAGCCTGCATAGAGGATAAGACCAAAGGGTCACGATGCAATGTGGAAAGGCTTGGTTGCGCCGAATCCGGCTCAACCAAGCAGTTTGGCGGCGTCTTTGGCGAAGTAGGTGACGATGAAGTCGGCGCCGGCGCGGCGGATGCTGACGAGCGATTCAAGGATGGCGCGGTCGCGGTCGAGCCAGCCTTTGGCAAAGGCGGCGTGGAGCATCGAGTACTCGCCGGAGACCTGGTAGGCGCCGATCGGCACGCCGGTCTGCTCGCGGGCGGCGCGGATTACATCCAGGTAGGGCATGGCGGGCTTCATCAGGATCATGTCCGCGCCTTCTTCGAGGTCGAGGGCGATCTCGCGCAGTGCCTCGCGCAGGTTGGCGCCGTCCATCTGATAGCTTTTGCGGTCGCCGAAGTGGGGCGCGGAGTCAGCCGCCTCGCGGAATGGTCCGTAAAAGGCGGAGGCAAATTTGGCGGCGTAGCTGAGGATGGGGGTCTGCTCGAAGCCTTCGTCGTCGAGGGAGCGGCGGAGAGCGGCGACGCGGCCGTCCATCATGTCGCTGGGGGCGACAATATCCGCCCCGGCGCGGGCCAGGCTTACGGCGGATTCAGCCAGCAGGTCGAGGGTCGAGTCGTTGACTACCTCGAAGCCGTCGCGCGTTTCAAGGATGAGGCCGCAATGGCCGTGACTGGTGTACTCGCAGAGGCAGACATCGGCGATGAGGATCAGCTTTTTGCCGGCCTCGGTTTGCTTGAGAGCGCGCAGGCCCTGCTGGACGATGCCATTGTCGTCGTAAGCGCCGGAGCCGGCTTCGTCCTTGGCCTCGGGCAGGCCGAAGAGCAGCAAACCGCTGATTCCCAGGCGAGCGGCCTCCTCGGCTTCTTTGACCAGTTCGTCAATGGAGAGGTTGAAGACGCCGGGCATGGAGGAGACAGGACGGCGGACGCCCTCGCCGGGGCAGATGAAGAGGGGGTAGATCAGGTTGCCGGGGGTGACGGCGGTCTCGCGGACGAGGGCGCGGAGGGACTCGGTGCGGCGCATGCGGCGCATTCTAGTGATCGGGAAGCTCATGCTGTTGATTGTAGAACAGGGAATAGGGAACAGGGATCAGGGAACAGGGATCAGGGAACAGGGATCAGGGAACAGGGGCAGCCCACCCTCGCCGCAATTTGAAGACGCAGACGCTTCGACTGCGCTCAGGAGGGCGAGGGTGGGACACTATCGGCTTTCAAAGCTGATCGTAGAGAGTTCGGTTGCGATATCCGAGCAATGTAACCAAGGTCCAGATGCCCATGGCGGTGCCGAAGGGGAACCGGAGCATGCTGAGGATGGCGGCGATGATGGCGATGATTCTGCCCCACTGCTGGCGTTCCATCAGGCCCCATCCGGCAACCAGAGCAAGGGCGGAGCGCAGGAAGAGAAAGGGCAAGGCGAGGCGAAAGAAGATCGGCGCCAGCCAGAAGGGCGGCATGCCTTCGCGCCCTCCAGGGACGCCCATCCAGGGCCCCATGTGGCCGGCGAAGATTGCATTCATAACACTGATGCCGATCCATCCGAGAAAGATGGAAAGGGCGGTATAGACAATCCATGCAATGCCGAGCACCCTCACCCTGCCAGCGTAGTTGGCCAACTCGAAATCAATAGCCGGCGGCGGCGGGACCGGCGCCGCAACCGGACGGCCGCATTGCGGGCAGTGCGCCTGCTCGTTGGTTAAAGCCAAACCGCATCCGCTGCAAAACATGGTTGCCTCCTTCAAAAAAATCCACTCCAAGTGTACTACGCACTTGGGTTAGGCTGGGTTCCGTGGCGGGGGAATGTTAGTAATTTCCAAGAAAAATCCGGCGGGCGCCTGCACAATTTCCGGTCAGAATATTCTTCGGTAAGCGGAAAAACCTCTCACGTTTTGCGGTCAGGCAACGATAAATAGAGTGGGGGAAACTCTCAATGGCGATCCACGCCAGGGCGGCAGGTGTAAGCGAACCGGATCGAAAGCAGGCGGCAGAACTGCGCAGTGTGGCGCGGCAGCCAATTCTGGATCTGCATAGCCGTGTCCATGGCTATGAGCTTCTGTTTTGGAATGGGCGCAAGCCGGCGCGAACGGACAGCGACCTGGCCACCTGCACGATGCTGGATAATACCGTAATTTTTGGGCTGGAAGAGCTTGCGCATGGGCTGCCGGCGTTTGTGAACTGCACGGTTGATTCGCTGACCGAGGAGTGGGTGCAGGTGCTGCCTCCGCGGATGACGGTGCTGGAACTGCCTTTTACGGCAGTGGTTACGCCGGGGTTGCTTTCAGCCTGCCGCAAGCTGAAGGCTGCCGGTTTCCGGCTGGCGCTCTCGGATTTTACGGGGGAGTTGGCGGAGCGTTCACTGGCGGAGCTGGCCGATTACGTCAAACTGGACTTTGGAAAAGTGGACCAGTTGGGGCGCAGAAATCTGCTGCGCTGGCTGGAGGGAGTGCCGGCGCGCGCCGTGGCGCAGAATGTGGAGACGCAGCAGCAGTACGGCGAGGCCTGCAAAGAGGGCTTCGAGCTTTTTCAGGGCTACTACTTCTGCCGTCCGGAGCCGCTCAAGAGCCACAAGATTCCCGGCAACCGTCTGGTTCATTTGGAGATACTGGAAGATTTGCAAAACGATCCGGTAGATTTGCAGCGAATGAGCCAACTGGTCAGTTGCGATGCGTCTTTGACCTACCGTCTGCTGCGGCTGGTTAACTCGCCGGTCTGCGCGATACGCCAGGAGGTGACGTCGATCCAATCGGCGCTGATGCTGGTGGGCGAGGCCACCTTCCGGCGCATTGCGATTCTGGCCATCGCCAGCGAGTTCAACTCCGATCAGCCGTCGGAGATTCTGCGCATGGCCTTCGAGCGCGGACGCTTCTGCGAGCTGGCCGCCAACCTTTGCGGCCTGCCAGCCAGCGAGCAATATCTGATTGGCATGATCAGCCTCTTTCCGGCGATGCTGCGCATCCTGATGGAGGATCTGATCCGGCTGCTGCCGCTGCGCGAAAAAGCCCGCGACGCGTTGCTGGGCATGGAGACGCCGGAGAGCGTGCTGCTGCATTGGGTGGTCTGCCAGGAGTACGGCGACTGGGAGGGATGCGACTCGATTATTCGCGCCAATGGGCTGCGCGCCGACCAGATCATGCGCTGCCACAATGAGGCGATTGTGTGGGCCAACGCGGCGCTCAAGACCAATGCCTAAGGCTTTGCTTCCTAAAAAATTCAGAGAAATGCGGTCAAGCAAGCGCGCCGGGCTGGCCAGTGCCTATGGGGGCTGGATACCGGCACGGATGCATGATACTTTGGAAAGAGTGGAAGGGTGGCAGAGCGGTTGATTGCATCGGTCTTGAAAACCGACGAACCTTAACGGGTTCCGGGGGTTCAAATCCCTCCCCTTCCGCCAGCCATTGCCCAGCCAATGTGGGGAGCCAAGGGTCGGAAGACTCTCCTTGGGGCCGGAGAAAAGCCTCCGGAGAAGGCTCGAACCTAGAGCGTCTCATCTATTGCTATAAAGCGTAGCGTGGACCAGGAGGTCCACGCCACAGCCGACCAGGAGGTCGGCGCTACTCTATACCATTCGGAGAAATGCACTATCCCTTTCATAGCAACAACTGAATCTGAGCTTCTTTGAAGGCTGAGGCCCCGAAGGATCACGCCTTGGTCAGCTTCTTTGCCTGGCTGCTGATCTCCTCGGTGGTGGTGCTCATCTGTTCCACGGCGCTGGCGATCTGCATCACTTTCTGCGCCGTGCCCTCGAAGGTGGTAGAGGCTGACTCGGCCTTCTTCTGAATGGTCTGAAAGAGGCGGCAGAGTTCTTCGGAGAAGGGCAGGATCTTGCCGGATTCTGTGCGCGAGATCTCGGCCAGGCGGCGCACTTCGCCCGCCACCACGGCAAATCCCCGCCCCATCTCGCCGACCCGCGCCGCTTCGATGCTGGCGTTCAAGGCAAGCAGGTTCGTCTGCCCGGCAATATTATTGATGGCCTCGGCGATGGGCCGGAAGAGTTCTGTAGCCTTGGACGATTCCTCGACCTCCAGAACCAGCTTGCGGAAGAGTTCTTTTTGATCCTCGAAGGTCAGCATCAGCGAGCGTGACATTTCGTGAATGGTGCTGTTGGCCGCAACCATCTGAGAAAGCGAGGCGGAAACATGCTCGGCGATCATCCCCTCTTCCTGCTGGCGCTCTTCCAGATTGCGCTTCAATCCCTCGACGTTCGTCATCTCCTTCTGCAACCGGTCCTGCTTGAAGTGGTGGCAGTTCTCCGCCTTGTTTAAACCGTTATAGATCGCCATGGCCATTGCTTCGCAACTGTTGTATCCGCAGGCGCAGCAGTTATAAAAATCCCGTTCGCAGCGCTTGTACATCGTCTGGTAGATTGCGTCCAACTCGGCCGCTGATGGAGTCTTGAGAGTGTTATTCCCAGAGAGATCTTCATACGATCGGTCGTAAAGTCCAGGCGCCCAGTGCTGATCGACAGCGCGTTTCAAGCGGCGCCCATCGCGCAGCTTGCCCAGCAATCCCTTCGTCCGATATTGCTGCTGCATCTCGCGCGAGCGTTCTTCCACGAGTGCTTCCACTTCATCCACGGACTTAGCTTTGTTCAGCGTCCCCGTGCCGCCATTGCATCCCATCTCGCAATTAAGGCAATCGACCAGCAGGGGCGCGGTTCCTTTTTCGATTCCTTCGTTCAATTGATCCAAATAGTGATAAATGGTGGGACAGCCCTCGATTTTGCGGCTGACGGCCCCCACGGCGGGATTCTCCCGTATCGCCGTGCGCAGCAGCCCGCCCGGAGTTGAAAATAGAACTGCCCGTTCCGCCGGTGGATTGTCGTAATCGAGAGACGGAAATTGATCCAGACGGATGCGGTTCTTTTGAAAATGCTCATCCAGCGAGCGGAAGGTGACGTTATAATCCCCCAGGCCGGTCTCATCGAACTCTCGTTTCTTGGCATAGCACGGCGAGATCACTGCCACCTTTACCTTCTGTTTGCCATAAAAGTGGCGAACCATCTTGATGGTGTGCAGCATGGGACTGTCAGCGGGGGCCAAATGCTGCCGCAGTTCAGGGCGATAGATCTGAATATAGGTCACAATGGCCGGGCACGGTTGCGCAATCACCGCTTTGGGCTTATTGCTCTGAATATGGTTCAGATAGGATTTGACCGTCAACTCCGCGCCGAAGCTGACGTCATACACCGCCTCCACACCCAGGCTCTTCAGCCATCCATTTAGATTCAGATAAAGGCCGGGAAAGTTGGAGGCCACGGCCGGCGCGGCGATGGCCACCATGGGAACTTTCGCCTTGATCGCGCTGATAAACTCGGCAAAATCGTCCAGGCCAATGCGCGCATTGTGCGTGCATGCCTCGATGCAATGGCCACAGCCGATACACATCTCAGAGTTAATCGTGACTGAATTACCGCTGCCGTTGTTACAATATTTCACCGGGCAGGCCGCTATGCAAGCATGACAATTGGTGCATTTTTCCTGATCGACCTCAACCACCTTGATCAATGACTTTCTCACGCGCTATCCTCTCCTCAATCGTCAGCAGGGCGCCCATAACACAGAGGTGAAGATCATTCAGATTGTTCTCGGCTATCTTCCAAAGAACTGATCAATATGCCATAATCATGACTCACTGGATCATTTCTCAGTATCTGATGAGCTTCCGGAAGGAATTCAACTTCATTCTTTGCTATCGGCAGGGAATGGCTAAAAATTATACTGACTGATAAAAAAAATTCCGGACCGGCGTTCGGTAAATTAAGAGATAATTGCTCCAATAAACGAATTATTATTTTTAAATAACTGCGAAATGTGATCAGGCGCAATAGATCAAAGGTGTTGTTCTCTTCAAGAAAACAACACCTTCGAGAAAGCCGCTTCCAGCATGGAATTGCTGGCGCCGCACTAACTCTTCAACGCCACGCGAATGTGCAGTTCCTTCAACTGCTGATCGGTTACGCTGGTCGGCGCGTCCACCATCAGGTCGATGGCTTTGGCGGTCTTGGGGAAGGCAATCACTTCGCGCAGGCTGGGCGCGCCGGCCAGCAGCATTACGATACGGTCGAGGCCGAGCGCAATGCCGCCATGCGGAGGCGTGCCGTACTCCAGCGCATCGAGGAAGAAGCCGAAGCGCGCGTGCGCCTCTTCGTCGCTGATGCCGAGCGATTGAAAGATCAGCTGCTGGACATCTTTGCGATGGATGCGGATCGAACCGGAACCCAGCTCCAATCCATTCATCGCCAGGTCGTAGCAATTGGCGCGCACGCTGGCCGGATCGCTGACCAGGTTCTTCATGTCGGCCTCGTGCGGCGAGGTGAAGGGATGATGGGCGGGCATCCACTTGGCAATGGACGCGTCGTACTCGAACATCGGGAAGTCGGTGATCCAGATCGGTTGAAAGGCCTGCGCGCCATCGATCATCGCGCCCGCACTCCGCGTGGCAGCCTCTTGCACCACATTTTCGGTTACCGCAAAGGCGCCATGCTTCTCCGCATACTTCTTCGCCAGTTCGGTGCGGAAGTTGCCCGCCGCTGAGTAGACATTGATCTCGCGCTCGCTCAGGCGGCCTTCAAATTTGGTGTCGCTGGCTTTGACCGGATGCGCCGGATCGCCGGCGACAATGATGACAAAATCGGCGTCCGCCGCGCCCGCCAGTTCGCGCACCTTGACGGCCGATTCAGGAAAGCCCTTGGACAGCCGCTTGAAGTCGTCAATGAACTTCGCGCCCTTCTTCAAATCGAAGAGCGGATGATTGTCCTCGCGCTCCTTGCGGCTCAGTTCGCCGACATTGGGAATGCGCAGCGCGACGACAGGCAGCGCCGGATCGATCTGCAACGCGGCCAGATTTTCGTCCGTGAAGGCGGCGCGCACATCGGTCAATCCGGGCAGGCGCAGGTCGGGCTTGTCCGAGCCGAAGCGCCGCATCGACTCGTCATAACTGATGCGCGGGAAGGGTGTAAGCAATGTAACTCCCGCCGCTTTGAAGCCTGCCGCCAGAAATCTCTCGGCCACATCGAAGACCGTCTCCTGATGCGGGAAGCTCATCTCCAGATCGACTTGAGTAAACTCAAGCTGGCGGTCGGCGCGCAGATCCTCATCGCGGAAGCAGCGGGCAATCTGAAAATACCTGTCGAAGCCGGAGATCATCAGAATCTGCTTGAAGATCTGCGGCGACTGCGGCAGCGCATAAAACTCACCTGCGTGCAGGCGGCTGGGCACCAGAAAATCGCGCGCGCCCTCAGGCGTGCTCTTGGTCAGGATCGGCGTTTCGATTTCGAGAAACCCCTGCTGGCTCAGATTGTCGCGAATGGCCAGCGTAATCTCGTGGCGCAGGCGGAAGTTGCGCTGCATCTCCGGACGGCGTAGGTCCACGTAGCGATACTTGAGCCGGACCTCCTCGTTCTGAATCGCCTCTTCCGAAGGCGAAAACGGCGCAAGTCGCGTATCGTTCAAGACAAGCAACTCGGTCGCCTCAATCTCAATTTCGCCGGTGGGCATCTTGGGATTGATGGCGTCGGCGTCGCGCAGGCGCACCTTGCCGACGGCGGCGACAACGTACTCCGGCCGGACCATCTCGCCTTTAGCGTGGCCGTTGGGGCAGAGCTCGGCGTCGAGCACAATCTGGCTGATGCCGGTGCGGTCGCGCAGATCGAGAAAGATCAGGTTGCCGTGATCGCGGCGGCGGTTGACCCAGCCCATGAGAACGACAGTTTGCCCAGCGTGGGCGGCGCGCAGATCGCCGCAGTGATGCGTCCGTTCGAGAGTACCTTGAAAGTCGAGTGCCATACTCTTTTGATTGTAATGGAAGGACTTCGGCAAGGCTGACTCAATCACCCCTCACCGCTGTTTTCGACAGAATTGTAGCGTCGGCCTCCGGGTCCACGTCTATCTACTTCCTAGCCCCTGCGTTCTGGAGATCAAGGACAGTGAATTCCCTCAGGGGCTAAAGCCCTCGCTCTCAATCGGGGTATCCCTGCGGCACGACTGAATCCGTGCCCTTGTTACAAAGCTTGCGTGTGGAGTTTTTTCGTCTCCCCGGTCTCAAAATCGAGACCGGGGGCACCCATCGTCAATGGGAGGTATGAGGTTATTTCCCCGGAACCGTGGCCACGCGCCGCTTCAGTTCCCGACCGGCGTTACCGACTCGCGGGAGATGAAACTGGTGTGGGCGAGGACGCCCACACGACAGCCGGTCTGGAGACCGGCGCTACAATTTGTATCTTCCTAGTTGGCGGCAGGCTCGGCCAGAAAAACCGCCAGCTCCGCGCGAGGAACCTTGCTCTGCGCGCCGGTGGAAAAGTTCTTCACGGTCAGAATGCCGGATGCGAGCTCATCCTCGCCCAGAATGATGATCTGGCGAGCCGTCTTGTCCGCCGCCTCGAAGGATTTCTTCAGCCGGAAGCTGCCCTCGCCTAACTCGATCCATAGTCCCTGCGCGCGCAACTCCCGCGCCAACACCAGCCCAGCCGCGTTCATTCCCTCGCCGAGCGGCGCAACAAAAGCGTCAGCCACTTGCGGTGGGGCAGACTTTTGGTCGAGTTGTGCGAGCAGGGTGAGCACCAGCCGGTCCTCGCCGATGGCGAAGCCGATCCCCGGCGCGCGCGGACCGCCCAGCATCTCGCTCAAACCGTCGTAGCGGCCGCCGCCGAGCAGAGCATTCTGCGCGCCCAGGCCGCCGTGGGTAAACTCGAAGGTCGTGCGCGTGTAGTAGTCGAGGCCGCGCACCAGGCGATGATTGCGCGTGTAGGGCACGCCCGCCGCATCCAACGCCGCCGTGACGGCTGCAAAGTGCGCCCGCGAAGCCTCGTCGAGCGAGTCGGCGATCATCGGCAACGTTTCAATTATGGGTTGGTCGGCGGGAACTTTGCAGTCCAGCACGCGCAGCGGATTCGTCTCCGCGCGCCGCTGGCAATCCGGGCACATCTGCCCAACTACGGGAGCCAGCGCCGCACGCAGCGCCTCGTTGTAGCGAGCGCGGTCAGCGGCAGAGCCGACCGAGTTCAGATGCAGCGTCCAGCCCTGAATGCCCAGCTCGTCGAGCAGCGTGGCCAGCATCTCCAGCACCTCGGCGTCGCGCAGCGGCGATTCGCTGCCCGCCGAGGGCGGTCCGATGACCTCGGCGCCGATCTGCGAGAACTGCCGATAGCGGCCTTTCTGCGGGCGTTCGCGGCGGAACTGCGGACCGATGTAGTAGAGCTTTTGCAGCAGGCCGCTCTCACCAAGACCATGCTCAATGTACGCACGCACCACGCCGGCGGTATTCTCTGGCCTGAGCGTCAGCGATTGCGTCTTCTCCGACTGCGCCCGCGCCCGATCCTCCCAGGTGTACATCTCTTTGGAGACGATGTCGGTCTCCGCGCCCACCCCGCGGGCAAAGAGGCCCGTATCCTCAAAGACCGGCGTGCGAATCTCGCCGAAGTTGTAGCGCGCAAAGACCGCCCGCGCCGTGGCCTCAATCCGGTTCCACAGCGCCGTCTCCGGCGGTAATAGATCCCGCGTTCCGCGTACTGCCTTTAATGTGCTCATGGCTCTTCCATTCTAAATGAAGGGTGAACGCTGAGGATGGAGGGCGGAAAAACCTCGTTCCAGCTTCCAGCCTATACAATCTTTTCATGCAATTTCTTTCCCTTTCCCGCCGCCGCACCGACGTCTTTCCGCCGGAAGCCTTCACCCTGGAACTGGCTGCCCGCGAGGGCCAGCGCGTCAAGGAACTTTACTCCAGCGGACTGCTCCGCCAGATTTGGCGTCGCGCCGACACCCCCGGCGCATCCATCCTCTGGGAGGCGGCCAGCCAGGACGAGGTCCGCGCCGCCATCGAGAGCCTGCCCATCTATCAGGCCGGGATGTTGGAGATTGTCGCTCTCGTCCCGCTTCAGCCCTATCCCGGATTTGGACCGGCATAAAAAACGGCCCGGTTTTCCTCATCCTGCAATCAACTTCCGCGACGTACACTGGAGTGTCAAACCAGATGGAGGCGACAGCTATGTCTTACCCCGCTAACTATCGTTACACCCGCGAGCACGAGTGGATTGAAGTCGTCGGCAGCATCGGCGCCATCGGCATTACCGATTACGCGCAAGCCTCGCTCGGCGACATTGTTTACGTGGATGCGCCCAAAGTGGGCGATCCGGTCACCGCCAACGTCGTCTTCGGCTCGGTCGAAAGCGTCAAGGCGGTCAGCGACCTTTTTTCTCCCGTCACCGGCACAGTCACCGCCGTCAACGAAGAGTTGAAGGACGCGCCGGAACAGATCAACACCAAGCCGCACGAGGCTTGGATGATCAAAGTCGAGTTGGCCGATCCCGCCGAACTCAATAAGCTGCTGGATGCGGCTGCATATGAAGCGTTCATTGCGGAAGAAGTCTAGAAGCGAGCTGTCAGCTTTCAGCTATTCAGCATGAGTTTGGAAGTTCTTGTTATGCGAACTTTGCAATTGTTTTTTCCGGCAGGTCGAAGTTTGACTTGCCCAACGGGCTTTTAGCTGAAAGCTGAAAGCTGAGGGCTGAAAGCTGCAATGCGCTACCTACCCAAATCTTCCGCCGAACGAGAGCAAATGCTGGCCGAGATCGGCGTTGCTTCCATCGATGAGTTATTTTCTGTTATCCCCGCCGAAGACCGTTTCAACCGAGATCTTGCGGTGCCCCGCGCGCACGCCGAGAGCGAGATCATCGACTACTTCAAAGCAGCCGGAGCAAAGAATGCCACCGACTACGCCAGCTTTTTGGGCGCGGGAGCATATCGCCATTACCGGCCAGTTATCATTGACTCGCTCGTCCAGCGCGGCGAGTTTCTGACCAGTTATACGCCTTATCAGGCAGAGATCACTCAAGGCACATTGCAGGCTATCTTCGAGTTTCAAACGATGATCGCCGAACTGACCGGCATGGACGTGGCCAACGCCAGTATGTACGACGGCTCGACCGGCGCGGCGGAGGCAGTGATGATGGCCGTGCGCGTAACCGGACGGCATAAGTCCGTCGTTGCAGCAACGGTTCATCCGGAGTACCGCGAGGTGCTGGCGACTTATACCAGGAATCAAGGCCTGCCGCAGGCTCTGGTCAGTTATAACCGCGAGACTGGGCGTATCGATCTGGCGGCCTTGGATGCGGCGGTGACCGAAGAAACTGCGGCGGTGTTAGTGCAAAGCCCTAACTTCTTTGGAGTGATCGAAGATATTCCGGCAATTGCCGAGATCGTTCATAAAAAAGGCGCGCTGCTGATTGTCTCGATTGCCGAGGCTGTCTCATTGGGCATCGTGCGGCCACCTGTCGAAGCAGATATCGTCAGCCTTGAGGCGCAGTCCTTTGGCGTGGCGCTGAGTTATGGCGGGCCATTCTGCGGAGTGATCGCGACCAAGGAAAAGTACGTGCGCCAGATGCCGGGGAGATTAGTTGGGCAGACAGTTGATAGCAACGGCAATCGCGGCTTTGTATTAACTCTTTCCACGCGCGAGCAGCATATACGCCGCGAGAAAGCTACCTCGAATATCTGTACCAATCAAGCCTTGGTCGCGCTGATGGCGACAATCTTCCTGAGCGTCTACGGCAAGGAAGGCATCCGCGAGTTAGCCGAGCATAACCTGGCGAAAGCTGCTTATGCTGCTTCGACGCTGAGTTCAGTGCCCGGCGCGAAATTACTTTTTAATGGCGCACCAAGATTTCATGAGTTTGTCTTGCAGACGGAAGAGGCTCCAGCACAATGGAGCCAGCGCCTCCTCGATAACAAAATCGTCGGCGGCATTGATTTGAGCCGCTGGTATCCGGAGTTGCACAACAGCACGCTCTGGTGCGCGACGGAAGTTGTTACGCGCGCGATTATTGACATTGCGGTAAGCGTTTTAACTTCAAGACCCGTAGAGGCATAGGAGATATCAATGTCCAAACAAACTTATCCGCCGCGTATTATGTATATCGAATGCAAAGGTGGTGGCTGGCACGAAGATCAATTTGGAAACGTTAGAGTAGGCCAGGATGCTGGACTGCACGGCTACGCTCGGATTGGTCGAGTAACTTTTAGCCGTACTGGATCGACTTTGCATTACGCAGGAAAGTCATTTCAAAGCCTGAAAGGAAGCGGTTTCAAGGCTAATTACTTTGACGTGGAGACTGGCGAACAATATTGGATTTCGGGACCAAGGCGAGATGGAACAGACCGACTCTACAAGAGTGATTGGCCGGTCGAGATTGACGAAGATGTCAGGGAAGAATATTGGACGAATATTCGCAAAATGCCGGATTGGAAGACACGTTCGCAATCATCGCTTTCAACAACAAATCGCCCCAACGCGACATCATTAACGCGCGCGTGAAAGAGAATAAAATGTTTTTTAACAAGGGCACAGCTTTAGCCGAGCTGCAAAAGATGCAATGAGAGTGCCGAGACTTTGCTCATGAGGAAAAAGAGAAGTCATGAATAGCGAAAACAAGAAAGTACTCCTCAATGGCGAGAAGATTGCGAAACTAGACGCGCGAAACTTGGCTTGGAAAAAGACTCGTGAACGTGGAGAGTTTTCCTATATTCTTCGCGATGTTCTGATTGGGTGTGTGTCCCTTTGGGCCATTCATGTTGGCTATAAATCATACAATCAACATTTAACTTTGAGCAAAATATCATCGGATTCCATCAGTCCCCTTCTGGAAGGATTTTTTGTTGGTTTTATTACTGCAATATGGACATGGAATTCCAACGAGAATCGATATCAAAAGGCGCTATCGCAGGATTTTACGACGGATGAGAGTGTGACAAAATAAGTTTTAACCACTTTGTAGCGAGGCATGAAAATGGCATTATCTGAAGTTTTTGTTTCGAAAACTACCGGCAAAGTTCGCGCGCATCAGACACAGAACGAGGCGTTGCTCTTTGAAATCTCTGCGTCGGGGAAGCACGCTTACAAGCTGCCGGCGCTGGACGTGCCCGCTGTGGACGCTGCTGCCCTGCTTTGCGCGAGTTATCGCGAGAAGAAAGCGGAGCTGCCGGAGTTGAGCGAGATAGAAATCATTCGCCACTTTACGCGGCTTTCCACTTGGAACTATGCCATCGACTTGGGAATGTATCCGCTTGGCTCCTGCACGATGAAGTACAATCCGCGCGTGAATGAGTTAGTCGCGCGGATCGAGGGACTGGCCGAGGCACATCCTTACCGGCCAGAGTCCTTGGCGCAGGGGATTCTGGAAGTGATGGATAACCTCCAGCGCTGCCTGCTTGAGATTACTGGCATGGACGCGATCACTCTGCAACCGGCGGCGGGCGCGCATGGCGAATTTACCGGCATCCTATTAGTCCGCGCATGGCATGAGTCGCAGGGTAATGCGCGCAAGAAGATTTTGATTCCTGACTCCGCGCATGGAACCAATCCGGCTACCGCTGCGATCTGCGGCTATGCTGTCGAGAATCTGAAGTCTAACTCCGAAGGCGGGATTGACTTGGATGCGCTAACTCGGCAAGTCGATGAAGAGACTGCCGCGCTGATGATTACCAACCCTTCGACGATTGGCGTCTTTGAAAGTCAGATTGCTCGCATTGCTGAAATTCTGCACGCCAAGGGCGCGCTGCTTTATATGGATGGCGCGAATATGAATGCGCTGGTGGGCAAGGCGCGACCGGGAGATTTCGGCGTGGATGTAATGCATTTGAATCTGCACAAGACTTTTTCCACGCCGCATGGCGGCGGCGGTCCCGGCTCCGGGCCGGTAGCTTGCAAAGCTTTTCTGGAGCCGTTTTTGCCGACGCCGGTGTTGAAAGGGACTAAGGGACTAGGGACTGAAGGACTAGGGACTAAGGGACTAGGGACTGAGGGACTAGGGACTGAGGGACTAGGGACTGAGGGACTTAGACTATATTGGGAGTATGATAGGCCTAACTCGGTGGGGCGTGTGCGGGCGTTTTATGGAAACGTTGGAATGTTCATTCGCGCGCTGGCTTATATCCTGGCCAATGGACCCGACGGCTTGCGGCAGACGACCGAAGACGCCGTGCTGAACGCTAACTATATCCGCAAGAAGTTAGAAGACGTTTACGAGTTACCTTATAAAACGGCGTCGATGCACGAGGTGGTTTTCAGCGACAAGCGGCAGGCGGCGCTGGGAGTGAAGACCGGTGAGATTGCCAAGCGGCTGATTGATTACGGCTTCCATCCTTACACGGTGAGCTTTCCGATGATCGTGCATGGCGCGCTGATGATTGAGCCGACGGAGAGTGAGTCGCTGGAGGAGCTGGATTCATTCATCGCGGCGATGCGCGCGATTGCCCGCGAAGTTGAGGAGACGCCGGAGATCGTCAAGACCGCGCCACATTCTACACGGGTTTCAAAGCTGGATGAGGTGCAGGCGGCGCGCAAGCCGATATTGAGGTGGAAACCTAATTGAGGTTCGTGGATTCCCACCCATTCCACAAAGAACGCGGAATGGATGGGGCACTTAGTTTGTAATCATAGAAAAGTATTTTGACAAAGACAGCAAGTTAGCCACCGCTGCGCGGTGATCGCGAGTTAGCGAGTTAGCGAGTTTACGAGTTAACGAGTTGACAAGTTAACAAGTTAGAAAGTTGACAAGTTAACGAGTTGGCGTTTCATTTACGGGAATTGAGTTAGCTGTTTTTCCGGCTCCTGCGATATAACTCTTCCAGTGCGTCGCAGGCGGTGCGGACGCCGTTCTCGCCGGCTAACTGCTGGGCGACGCTGGTGGCGCGCTGGGCCAGGAGCGGCGCGGCGAGCATCTGCTTCAGCTTGCGCGCCACACGCCAGGGCGTGTACTTGCCGCGCTGGATGACGCGGCCAACCTTCAAGCGCAACATGCGGCGGGCGTTATCCGGTTGATCGTGACTGAAGGGCATGATGAGCATGGGCTTGCCGGCGCGCAGGCATTGCGCCACCGTGCCGACGCCGCCTTGATGGACGACCATCGACGCGCGGTTAAAGAGCTCCGAGTAGGGCGCGTATTCGGCGACGCAGATGGACTCCGGCAGCGCGGTCTTCATCTGGTTGCGTGGGTCGGTGCCGATGAGCAGCACGGCGCGAACTCCAAGACGGAGGGCGGCCTGCGCAGAGACCTCGTAGAAGTCGCCCGCGGCCAGCACGGCAGCCGAGCCAAGCGTGAAAACCACCGGCGGCTCACCGGCCGAGACAAATTTTTCCAGATTGGGTGGCAGCGCCTGGTTGCCGGCGTCGGCGTCGTAGTAGCAGAAGCCGGTGATGAGGGTGTTGGCGGGCCAGTCCTTTTGCTCGACGCCGAGGACCCGCGAGAAGAGCGCAAGCACCAGCGACGGCGAGTGCTTGGCGTCGAAGAGCGGGTTTGGGCCTTTGGGCAGGCCGAGCGAGCGGCGCAGTTCGTAGATCGGCTCCGGCCACTTGCGGCTGACAAAGCGGGCGACGCGCTTGATGACGCGTCCGAAGCCGGGGACAAAGCGGTCGGCGCGGGCCAGGCGCGGGTAGGGCGGCAGGACCGGCGGATCGAAGGCCGAGAAGAAGGAGAGCGGCGCGAGGACGTAGCTGGCCCAAGGGATTTGGGTGACCTCGGCGACGATGGGGCCGGCGTAGTTCAGTTCGCCCAGCAGCAGCAGGTCAGCGCGCGCGGGCTTAGTGGCGGCGTCGAGCAGGTCGTCGTAGGTCTGGCGCAGCGCGGGGAAGAGAAAGTCGCGCAGGCCGCGCTCGGTGCCGTTTTTGATGTCGTAGATCATCTCGACCAGAATGGTGTTGGTCGGATCGATGTCCGGGCGGACGGCGTGAAACTCCAGACCCAGCGGCCGAATCCTCGACTCGTAGACTGCGGGCAGCGCCATGACCGGCGTGTGACCGCGGCGTTTTAGCTCCAAAGCAAGGGCGATCAGAGGATTCGTATCGCCAAGAGTGCCGATATTCGAAAGAACAATGCGCAAGGTGGAGCCCCCCTGGGCCTGTGCTGGCCCCATGTATGAGGGTAACGCATCAGGGGTTGAAGCAGGCGGATTGGAGAATGAGCTTCGATCCAATTGCCAGATTTGTTGGTTCTTTCTTTACAAACAGGAAACTTTTAAGGGATTCTTCCCGTCAAGCTGTTGAGTGCGGTTGATTGTGGAGTGTCCGCCGTACAATTTAACCACGAGGTTGGATCGATGAAAAAGCTTTTCTACCTATGCGCGGCGCTGTTGATGACGTTCAGCACCGCAACCGCATTTGCCGCCACCGACGTGACCGGCGCATGGACCGGCAAGATGGTTGGTCCGGATGGGAATGACTTTCAGATTACATTCACATTCAAAGTGGACGGCGCCAATTTGACTGGAACAGTGGGCGGGCCAATGGGCGATCCAATGCCAATTACCGAGGGCAAGGTTGACGGCGACAAGATCACCTTCAATGTCAGCTTCAACGGGATGACCATCAAGCATGAGGGCGTCGTTACGGGAGATACGATCAAGCTGACGACCAAGGCCGAGAGTGGCGACTTTCCCGGCGGCGAGATGACGCTGACCCGCAATAAGTAACCTTCGTTTTTTCTGGAGATTGAATATGCAGCCTCGGAGTTCGCTTCGACTTATCTCTCTGTCCTTAGCGGCTGTGGTATTTTGCGGCTTGCTTGCTTCACCGGCCAACACCTGCGCCCAGCAGCCTTATAAGGTCATCGACCATTGGAAGCTGGGCGGCGAGGGCTTTTGGGATTACCTGATCGCCGATCCCGCGGCGCACAGGCTGTATCTGACGCGGGGCGCGCATGTGGATGTGGTGGATACGCAGAGCGGCAAGCTGATTGGCTCGATCACCGGGCTGCACGGCACGCACGGCGTGGCGCTGGATACGGCGGGCAACTTTGGCTACATCTCGGATGGCGGCGGCAACGCGGTGGTAGTCTTTGACCGCGCCACGCTGGCGACTGTGGCCACCATTCCTGCCGGAACCAACCCGGACGGCATCATCTTTGAACCGGCGACGCAAACGGTTTGGGCCTTCAACGGGCGCAGCAAGGATGTGACGGTGATCGATGCGGGCACGCGCAAGGTGGTGGCCACGATCCCGCTGCCGGGCAAGCCGGAGTTTCCCGCGGTCAACGGGAACGGCTTTGTCTTCGACAACATTGAGGACAAAAGTGAGATCGTTCGGCTGGACGCCCGCACGCTTAAGCTGACCGCCGAGTGGCCGCTCGTTGGCTGCGAAGGGCCGAGCGGCCTGGCCATTGACGCACCCGGCGCGCGTCTGTTTCCGGTATGCGACGGCAAGAAGATGGGCGTGGTGGACGCCATTACCGGCAAGACGCTGGCTACGGCCGAGATTGGCAACGGCCCCGATGCAGCCGGATGGGATGCCGCGCACAAGCTGGCCTTTGCCTCCTGCGGTGAAGGCGTGCTCTCGGTGATCGACGCCGCCGCTCCGGGGTATCCGACTATCGAGACGCTGCCCACGCAGGCCAGCGCGCGCACCATGGCGTATGACTCCGCCGCCGACCGCATCTATCTCTCCGCCGCCGAGTTTGGTCCGCGCCCCGCGCCGACTCCTGACAATCCCCGGCCACGGCCAACGATCGTTCCCGGCAGCTTTACGATTTTGGTGGTGGGGCGGTAAGCGTTCAAGGTTTCCCAGGTCCGAAAATCCGGACCTGGGGCACCCAGCTTCAAGGATCAGACCTAGGCCGCCCGCCGATCCTTCTTGTTACTGCGAAAGAACCAAGGAAGTGCCGTTTTTCACTGCTTCATGCATCCTCCGAATCGCGTCGACAACCAGCGCGGGCTCATCCTGCTGAATCATGTGATTGCTCTCCTTTGCTACCATCAGGACGCTGTCGGTCGAAAGAGAAGCCAGTCGCGCCTGGCCGTCACTCCAGTTTTTCTCCAGCACCGCAAAGGGTCCTGGAAACGGTTGTCCGTGCGTGATTACGATGACCGGCAGTGAGCCAAGGCTCCCCGCGTTTTTCGAAGCCCTCAGTGGCGCGGGGACAAGCTCCAACGAAAGAAGATCGTCACAGAGAGCCGCATATTCCGAGGGCCTGGTGAGCCAAAGCCCAAAGCGGTCGAGAGGAACCCAATGGCGGAGAAGACGCAGCACTCCAAAGCGGGCGATAAGCCCGACCACCCGGTTCACCACTCTCGCCTTTGAATAGAAGGCGAGGATCTCACTTTGAAAGATCGTAGACTCGTCAGGGGTGTCAACCAGGACAAGGCCCGCGACTTGCCCCGGGTAATCCTGGGCGAAAGCTCGAACCAAGAATCCGCCGTATGAGTGCGCCACGAGGATGAACGGTCCCTGGACTCCAGCCTCGGAGAGCAGTGTGTGCAGTTCCCGAGTGCGATCTTCAATACTCTTCCGAAGTGGCGCGGACTCACTCCACCCGTAACCGGCGCGGTCGTAGATGCACACCTGAGCAAATTTCGCAATTTCCTCCTGCAAAGGCCACCAGAATTTTGAAAGTTCACCCGCTCCTTGTTCAATTACTACGGCCGGAGCGGTACTCCCCTTGCTGAGTAGATGAAGCTTGTGGTTCCCCACGGAGATGAGCCGTCCAGGGGCAGGGTTCAAGCGGGCTTCCCGCCGCTCGCCAGTCCATTCATAGACGTAGCCGATGGCCAGCAAGAGCAGCGGGAGCAGGAGCGCGGAGCCAAGATAGAGTTGCCAAAGAGTCAACATGAAGCTAAAATAATACAAGATTGTATAAAATGCAAGAGTGTATTTTTAGGAGAATGAAATGAACAGAGATCCGAACAAGAGGGCGCAAGCGCCTGTAGAGGGGAAACGCGCGCGAACCAGGAAGCGATTGATCGAAGCGGCGTCTGCAGTTATCGCAGAAAAAGGCTTTGATCGGGCATCACTGGAAGGCATTGCCGCACGGGCTGGGATGACCCGCGGGGCGGTTTATGGCAACTTCAAAAACAAGGAGGAGTTGTTCCTAGCTCTCATTGAGACGCATTGGAAGCCGATCATTCCTCCGCTGAAGGCCGGGGCCAGCTTGAAGGAACAGATGCGCATCGTGGGAAAGACGGTGGCGGGGGTGGCAGAGGAACGCCGGAGGTACGCAGCCATAGCGACATCCTTTCAGCTCTATACGCTTACGCACGCCCCTATGCAGGCAAAGTTGACGGAAAAGAATGCAGCCGTCTATCGCCGGATCGAAAAGGAGCTAGTCAAAGTGATACCTGCGAAGAGTCTTCCGATGCCGGCAAGACAGTTTGTGCGCGTGCTGGATGCTGTTACGACGGGCTTGCTGTTCACCTATTTCCAAACACCGGAGCTGATGACGGAAGATGTGTTCGTAGCTGCCTTTGAAGCATTTGCCTGAAAAATATCCTCATGGGGCAGTCAGCCGCTTCACCTGAAGATGTGCTGTTGAGGTTGTTTTCAGTTCATGCAAACCAGAAAACACCGCTAACTCGCGCCCATATAGATGAAGCGCGCCAGGAAGAGCGCGGCTAGCAGATAGAGCAGCCAATCCTGCTTGCGGAGCTTGCCGGTGGCCAGGTGCAGGGCGGCCCAACTGATGATGCCGAAGCCAAGGCCGTTGGCGATGGAGTACGTGAAGGGAATCATCACCATCGTCAGAAAGGCGGGCACGGCGACCAGCGGATCGCGCCAGTGGATTTCGCCGATGGAAGCGAGCATCATGGAGCCGACCAGGATCAGCGCTGGAGCGGTAGCCGCGGCGGGCACAATGCCCGTGAAGGGCGCGGCGGCGATGGCGGCCAAGAAGAGCAGACCGGTGACGATGGCGGTGATGCCCGTGCGGCCTCCGGCAGCGACGCCGGCGGTGGATTCAACGTAGCTGGTGACGGTCGAGGTTCCGGTGAGCGAGCCGAAGACGGTGGCTGTGGCGTCGGTGAAGAGGATGCGATTGAGGCGTGGGATGGTGTGGTCGGCCTCAATTAGCCCGGCGCGCTTGGTGACGGCCACCAGCGTGCCGAGATTGTCAAAGAGATCGACGAAGAAAAAGACAAAGACGATCTCCAGCAGGCCTTTGTTGAACGCGCCGCGCAGGTCGAGTTGGAGAGCGGTCGAGGCCAGCGAACCGAGTCCGCCAGTGCCGTGCGTCCAATGCGTCAGGCCCATCAGCCATGCGAGGCCGGTGACGGTGAGCACGCCAATCAGGATGGCGCCGCGCACTTTCTTTGCTTCGAGCGCCACCATCAGCAACAGGCCAACGAGAGCCAGCGCGGCGGTGGGATTGCGGATGTTGCCCAGGGTGAGGAGCGTGTCGGCATCGCCCACCACCAGCCCCGCATTGCGAAAGCCGATCAGCGCAATGAAGAGACCGATGCCGCTGGCCACGGCGGCGTATAACTCGTGCGGAATCGCGTAAAGAATCGACTGACGGATGCCGGTGGCGGTGAGCGCGAGAAAGATGACGCCTGAAAAGAAGACCGCTCCCAAAGCCGTCTGCCAGGGGATGTGCATCCTCATGCAGACAACGTAAGCAAAGTAAGCATTGAGGCCCATGCCGGGCGCGAGCGCAATCGGATAACGCGCCACCACGCCCATCATGATGGAGGCGAAGCCCGCCGAAAGGCAGGTGGCGGCGGTGACTGCGCTGAGCGGCATTCCGGCAGCGGCCAGGATGGCCGGATTGACCAGCACGATGTAGGCCATTGTCAGGAAGGTGGTGACGCCGGCCAGAATCTCGGTGCGCCAGTTGGTTCCCAGGCGCGTGAATTCAAAGTAGGATTCGATTTGTTTAAGCATAGGCGGATGCACTTAGAAGATCATATCGCGACGGCTTCAGGCGATTTATTTCCCGGAGTCTCAGCCAAGCCAGAGCGCCCGGTTGGTCCACTCCCAACTCCCCATCAACTGATGCATCCAGTTCAAGGCGGAGATCAGCATGGCTGTCTCAGCCGGCGGAATGTTCTTCTCATCCACAAAGATCACGCCGCCATGCAGACACTCTTCCTCGGTCCAACCCTTGAGCGTCAGCGGAACCTTCTGCCGGTCATAGGTGACCAGCGTCCACTCCTGATCGGCCGCCTCGCGCAGAATCTCGGCAATCTCTTTGCCAACGAAGTTGCCGCCCTCCCACTCTGCCAGCGCGGCCACAATGATCGTGCCTTCGCGGCGGCGCAGGCCATCGGCCACTCCTGGTGCAATTTCTTCGTTCAGCAAAAGTTTCAGCATGATCAGCTTCTCGCTGGCTTCTTGGGAAGAAACTCGACGGTCTGCGGCAGCAATTGCTTGAGCGCCACAAGATCCGTAGCTTGATTGTCGGCGATGGCTTCATTGATCTCACTCAAGAAAGCCTCCGCGTAATGCACCGCGGCCTGCACCTTTACCTGTGCCCAGCCCAGGTGCTTGGCTGCGGCAGCCACATCGCCTTTGTAGCTGCGCACAATCTGGATCACCTCCCACACCGCCAAGGAACTAGCCTGGATGCAGGCCTGCCGCCCAGCCGGCGTATCGCGGAAGTCTATGAAAGCAAACTCGGAGCGGCGCAAACCCTCCTCGACCAAACGCGCGCTGGCGTCGCTCGGCGTCCACCCGTAGCGGTTCGCCAGCCGCCTCAGGCGCTTGGCGCTGGCCGTGGGCAGGCGCATGCTGATGACCATCGAAGATGCTGTTTTTGTCATCGATTTCCTCTGATGTAGCTTTTGTTTACATTGTAGCGCGAAATCTCAAAACGCATCGATTTTTTGCAGATTGACCAACTGCGATGGGGCCAGCAGCGGTTCTCTTCCAATGTTTCTGGCCGGTTGAAAGCTGCAGAACGAAGCCCGAGTTTTTGAATCATTTCTTTCACCGCGAAGGTTTATAGTTTTCAAAGAGAAGATATTGAAGTCCAGCACGGCCCAGTTTCTAATTTGTGGAGAGCTGGGAAGAGGGAATGTCTGATGACGGACGCATCCAAGAAAAATCCTTATGAGGAAATTCATGCCACATTGCCGAAACCGAGCGGCTATGCGGTCTTTGAGCCCGTGGGCGATGAGCCCGATTCCCCGTCCGCGGAGCCAGAAGCAATTCTCTTTCCCCCCGAGCCACCGGTCGAGGAACCCAAGCCCGCCCCGCCGGTTGTCTTGCTGTCTGTTCTAACCGAGGAGTGGAAGAAGCGGCTGCGAAAGTTTGCTGAAAATCCGGTGCGTGTTTATGCCGCCGCTGGAATTGGCCTGGGAATCCTCTTCGGCATCATACTCGGGATCATCTTTTGGCATTCAGGGGGTGCGGAAGGGCGCTATGATTTGGGCGTGGCGCGCTCCAAAGCAGCGGGATTGAAGGGCCATTTATATATTGAATGGGATAAAAAGGTGAAGTATCGCCTGACGATTGAACCGGAAGAAGCGGATCGGCTGGCGGGCTTTGCGCTTTCGGTCACCAGTTCGTCCCGGCCTTTGGCGATCAACCTTCAACTGCAAGATGATCAGGGATTTTCTCTCTGCGGCAAGGATATTCTATTGAGGTTTGACCCGCGCGGCGCCGCGGCTCTGGAAGCGACCGCTCCGGCGGTCCCGGCGGTCGCCAGTCCCTCGGCCACTCTTACGGCCAGTCAACCGGCGCAAGCCATCGACTTTGGCAAGTTGGATGCGCAAGAGGCGGCGCGGGAAAGGGGCCAAGATCTCTTTCAGAATCAGATCGGAGCCGATGGACAGATTGCCGCACTGAGCGCGCAAGGAGAGATTCCCTGCTCCAAAAGCGCCTACCAGAAAGCGGCAACCTGGAGCTTTACGCCGGATTTTCCATCGCTTGCTGAACAGGACGAACTGCTCAAGCGTCAACAGGATTTGCTGACTCCTCCTCCTCCTCCTCCTCCTCCGACCGCCGCTATCCACAAAAAGAAAGTCACACTCAAGCCTTTGGGTTACACGGTCGAGGGTGACGATGCGATTGTGGAATTTGATGCCTCCTTTGGCGTGATTGAAACGCGCGGCAAAAAGCTATTCCTCATCGACAAAGCCACGGCCGCCGCCGCCAACCCCGCATGGCAGGACTATCCGCTTAACATTCACTACCACTGTGACGCGATGTCCAACTGCACGCTGACGCACTCCGGACTGGGCGCCCTGCGAGTGAGGATGCGCAGATAGCGACTTAGCAAATTATGGTTGATTGACGCTGCATGGAAGTTATAAAGAAACAGTAACCCATCCACTCCGCGCGGATTGCGGAGTGGATGGGAGGCATCGATGCGGAAGCGAGTTCAATTTACCCGATTCCAAGTTATTCCGACCAGACGCCCAGGATATTTCCCAGACCGTCGGAGAAGTGGAAGCGCCGCCCTCCGGGAAACTCGAAGGTGGGCACGACAATGCTTCCGCCGGCCGCCACGACAGCTTCTTCTGTGGCCTTCAAGTCAGCCGAGTAAAGTACCGCCAGAGGCGCTGATTTAGGCTGCTCCTGAACGGCCGCTCCTTTGGCAAAGCCGAGGGAGACGCCCGCAGTAGCGGCGTTGCAATCAATGTAATCCGGCCCCCAATCCTTGAAGCTCCAACCAAAGACGGTTGCGTAAAACTTCTTCGTAGCTTCGATGTCGGTGGTGGTGAATTCAATGTAGTTGATCTTGTGGTGCAGCGCGGAATCACTCATGGTTTCTCTCCTTTGCGTTCTACTGCGTGGAGTTATGAAAAAGGCTGCGGATGCGAAGCGCCGCACACCTTTCCCGGTGTGCTCTCGAAGCGCCCCCATCCACATTCCCTCAAGAGCAGGAGAGTGCAGGTAGAGCCCGCCAATTCCTTCCAGCGCGCGGGCTCGCGAGGTACGCTGACAGATTAGCAGATTTTCGCTCAATGCGCATGGATTTTTTGCAAGGAATCAGCGCCCGAGCCATAGTGAAATTCCGCCGGTAATCGTTCGGCCCTGCATGGCGACGCCATTGATCTCCTGATAGCCGGTGTTACTTAGATTTGCAAGACGAAGATAGGGGCGAATCTTCCCGGCATCATGGGTAATTGCGGCATTCCACACAGGATAAGGGCTCGAGTTCCACGGAGGATTTCCAGGCTGCTGATAGATCTTCACGACCGCAACGGAGTTAGTTACAAGAATCGAGTGCTTCAGCGCGGCTGTCCAAATCAGATTTAGATTTTGAACCGGATAATTCAGCGCATACTCGGATTGCAGGCCAAGCAATGGCGGCTGTGCGCCGATCAGGCCGGTCCATGCCAACTGAATCTTTTCGCCATGCGCTGGAAGATAGGTTGCAAACGCCTCAAAGCCTTTGAAATGCAGGCCGCTGAGATTCGCCGCACACCATGTGCCGGTCTTGCAACCTGCGGGAAGAACGGAGTTAGCCGGTGGAGCGGCGCTCAGGTAGCGAAGATAGTCGATGGTGTCATGCTGACGGTTATAGAATCCCGTAGCAGATAAGGTAAGTCTGCGGGAAGAATCCCAGTCAAGACCGCCTTCGCCGCTCCATGCTGATTCTGGCTTTAGATCAGGATTGCCGATGGTTGCCGGATCAGAGTAATAAAGATCGGTATAAGTCGGAAGCCGGAATCCGTAGCCTCCACTGGCGCGTAACTTGAGTTGATCGCTCACCCGCAGGCTGCCCGCCAGATGCGGCGAAAGGACAGATTGCAATCCTCCGGAAAATAACTCTTCGCGCAGCCCGGCGGATAAGTTCCATCGGCTATTGGCCGGGCTCAGGTCCAGGTCTGCGTATCCCGCGCCTCGATTGCGCGCGTGAATGCCAAGCGCATAAGAAAGATTTCCTTCAAATAAATTATAGCTGCGGATGCTATCGCCGTCCGATTCCAATCCCAGCAATAAAATTGAGGACTTTGCAATCGAAATCGTACGGCTCAGCGAAGCCTGCCAGGAGCCATCCGTATGATTGTTTTCATAAAAAAATGGATTATCGCGCAACAAAACAAATTCATCGGTATGAAGCCGATAGCCGAAAGCGGCAACGGTGCGGCTGCCTAAATCCTGACGGCCGCCGGCGAACCAGCCCTTTGTGCGCTCCCAGGAGTTATAGGGCCCATAAAACTGATTTGCACCAAAGGAGCGATCACTTGCGGCAAAAAGCAAGTCGGAAATTCCAAGACGCGAGTTCATCCAACTTTCAGAGGATGCGTTTTCATTGCGGTAATCGCGGTCATTTTGGCAGTCTTGGTAGATAGCATGGGGTGTATCAGTCCCCGTGGAGTTACAAGACGAACTGATTCCATGCACCGCCATAAACCCAGTTGAGAAGTTACGATCCGCCGTCAGCCGGCTGCTCCATTGTTTTTGCGCCAGTTCACCGGCCAGCGACTCTTCATTGGATTCATCATTGCCCCCGCCGGCACTTATTCTGAGCGAGTTGGCCGATGGCGCGGCGGTAAGAAAATCAACGACACCGCTCAGCGCATCCGCGCCATGCAGCGTGGAACCGGCTCCGTGCAGCACCTGAATGGAGTCAATGGCATCGAGGGCAATCGGCAGATCCAAGTCATGATGCGCGGTCTGGCTGTCGTTGATGCGAAAGCCGTTCAAAAGCACGAGAGCTTGCTCGAAGGTGCCTCCACGCAAAACCAAATCGGCTTGCCCGCCGCCCGCGCCGCGCTCTTCCAATTTGATCGACGAATCCTGGCGCAGCAACTCCTGCGGCGACTCAAGCAAGAGTATATTGTCATCGACCGGCAAAACGACCACCGAAGCGGAAGATTCGGCCAGCGGAACGGGAACGGGTGAACCGAGAACGATCATCGTTTCAGTAGGATGCGGCAATTGAACGGGCTTCGAAGCCGAATCCGCCGGTGAAGCCGGCTGTGAAGAGGTCGTTTGCTGGGTTAAAGCCGAATGGGAGAAAACCGCCAGCAACAGGAAGATAGCCTGGTAGATCGATTTGAAGTTGGGCATATTTTTATTTTCTGTATCATTTTTGCGGTTGCAGGGGCATTTAGCAACGATAATTTGATATTGTGTTAAATAGTTGAGTATTAAACCATCAGGAGGATGCCATGCGCATTGATGTATTTCTCCAGGAAAGCCCGATGTTTGCGGTCAACCGCGCCGCGCGCCGCTTTGAATCGCTGGCCATGCAGGTTTTTGCCGCAGACGATCTCGGCTTTTTGGAGGGACTTGTTCTGGCGGCGCTCTTTTTTGAAGCGCAGAGGGCCGTAAAGCCGTCCCAACTGGCGGAGACATTCAGCACCACGCGAGGCAACATCAGCCATTGTATTTCATCCCTGGAGGCCAAAGAGTTGCTGCAGAGAAAGATTGATCCAGATGATGCGCGGGCTTATCTGCTGACATTAAAGCCGCAGGGAAAGAAGTGCGCGGTGCGCGTGATTGGCGCATTTGACAAGTTGCAGAGGGAGTTTGAAAGGGAGTTAGGAAAGCCTGCTTTGGCCGAAATGATCGAGAGCCTGCGCCAACTGGAAGCACGCGCTTTCTTACGCTAGCAGCAAATTGCAAAACGCAGGCCCTTCCGCTTTGCTCAGGAGGGCGAGGGTGGGCACACTTAATCTTACACTTTGAACGAAGATGCATCATAGAATGTAGCGCGACAGATCCTGGTCCTTGACGATGGAAGCAACCATAGTTTTTACATATTCCTCGTCGATGTGGAATATCTTTTCAGAGCCGGTCTGCGTTGCGCGTTCCTGGTACGGCAGCGGCGTGGACGATTCGTTCTTGATGGCTTCTTTGAGCGCCGCGGCGGCTGCCTCATCCGGCGCCTTGCGAGCTACGTCCGGCGCGAGGAAACTAACATCCTCGAGCACGCGTTCCATGATGGTGTGCAGGCGACGCGCGCCAATGTTTTCCGTCTGTTCGTTAACCTTGAAGGCAAACTCGGCCATCTCGCGCAATGCTTCCGGTGAAAACTCGAGCTTGACTCCCTCGGTCTCCAGCAGTGCTGAATACTGCTTGGTTAGCGATGCTTTTGGTTCGGTCAAAATGCGAAGGAAATCATCGACGGTGAGGGACTTCAATTCGACGCGGATAGGAAAGCGGCCTTGTAACTCAGGGATAAGATCGCTGGGTTTGGAGACATGAAATGCGCCGGCGGCGATGAATAAAATATGGTCGGTGCGCACCATGCCGTAACGTGTGTTTACGGTGGTTCCCTCGACGATGGGCAATATGTCGCGCTGCACGCCCTCGCGGCTAACATCCGGCCCGTGACCGCCCTCGCGGCCGGCTATCTTGTCGATCTCATCGAGGAAGACAATGCCGCTCGATTCAACGCGTTCAACCGCCGCGCGATTGACGGAATCCATATCAATCAGCCGTCCCTCTTCCTCTTCGACCAAGTAATCGAATGCGTCGCCCACCTTCATTTTGCGCTTCTTGCTGCCCCCGCCAAAAATATTGGGCAGCATATCCTTGAGGTTCATTTCCATTTCCTCAAGGTTTTGATTACTGATAATTCCGAATTGCGGCATTCCGCGCTCGCGCACGTCTAACTCGACCATGCGCTCGTCCAATTTGCCTTCGCGGAATTGCTGGCGCAGCTTTTCGCGCGTGCGTTGATAGCTATCAACTTCGGGCAGAATGAGCTGACCTTCTTGTGAATGAGGCGTAGGCGGCGGCGGGGGCAGCAAAACATCGAGCAATCGCTCCTCGGCGTTCATCTCCGCGCGGTCTTCGACCTCTTCCAGGCGCTCTTCGCGCACCATGTCGATGGCGATTTCGACCAGGTCGCGGATCATCGACTCGACGTCGCGGCCGACATAGCCGACCTCGGTAAATTTGGAGGCCTCGACTTTGAGGAAAGGGGAGCCGGTGAGCTTGGCCAGGCGGCGCGCAATCTCGGTCTTGCCCACGCCGGTGGGGCCAATCATGATGATGTTTTTGGGCATGATGTCGTCGGCGATGTCGGGCGGCAATTTTTGGCGGCGCTGGCGGTTGCGCAGGGCGATGGCGACGGCGCGCTTGGCGGCCTTTTGTCCGACGACGTGCTTGTCGAGCTCGGTTACGATTTCACGGGGAGTCAGCTCGTCGAGCGAGAGCTCTTGTTCTTCAGCGGATGCGGGAAGGTAGATGGCCATATCTTTCAGTTTCTATTCTCTCAGGCTTTGCCGCCGTGTGCGAGTCCAAGGGAGATGCGCCGCTCAATTCGTCGCCGGCCGGCTTTTATTCTGCCGGGCGCTCTTCGGGCTGAAAGCTGTTGGCGAGCGTGCCCAGGCCGGGGATGGTGATCTCTGTCCGGTCACCGGCTTGCAGCGAGCCGATGCCGGAGGGGGTTCCGGTGAGGAGCAGGTCGCCCTCTTCCAGCGTCATTACGGATGTGATCCAGGCGAGGAGTTTGGGGATGGGGAAGATGAAGTCGAGGGTCGAGCCGTGCTGGCGCAGTTCGCCATTGACGCGGGTTTCGAGGGTGAGGCCAGCGGCGGGGTCGAGTTCATCGCTGACCAGAGGACCGACGGGGCAGAAGGTGTCAAAGCCCTTGGCGCGGGTCCATTGGCCGTCGGTCTTTTGCAGGTCGCGGGCGGTGACGTCGTTGGCCAGGGTGTAGCCGCGCACGGCAGATTGCCAATCATCTTCGCTCAAGTGGCGCACGCGGCGGCCGATGACCAGCGCCAATTCGCCTTCGTAATCCACGCGGGCGCTTTGCGCGGGCATGCGGACGATGCCGCCGGGTGAGAGCAGCGCGGTGATGGGCTTGAAGAAGATCATCGGATGGGAGGGCAGATCGTGGCCCATCTCCAGAACGTGAGCTCGATAGTTCTGGCCGACGCAGACGATCTTGGAGGGCGTGACGGGGGGGAGCAGATCGGCCTGGCGGAGGGGCATTGGCTCAAAGCCCCAGCCGAGGGCGGTGGAGCGGCCATGCTCGCGGCGGAAGGCATAGTCTTCGTCGGGCGCGGGGACGAGATCGGTGATCCATAGTTCGCCGTCGCGCTCGCCGACTTGGCCGTAAAGGGTTTCATTTTCGCAGTTGAAGCGGCAATATCTCATGGATTCGGAACAGTCTCCTGGGTTTCAGCAGATCGGGGGCTCTCATGGCCGTTCTGGCCTCGGGCGCTGACGGCGTAATGATAGGTGTGGCCGGGCTGGACCTGGGCGTCGTGGAAGGCCGGCCCAATCAGCGGCTCGGCGGGCGAGATGCGCTGCCAGGCGGCATCGCCTTCACGGCGATAGACGATGTAGCCGGCAAGATTAGAGTCGGTGACGGGCTGCCAGCTCAGGTCGATGGCGGATTGGGCTGAAGAGTCGCCGCTGGTGGCTACGGCGGCCAGGTTTGTGGGCACATCCGGCGGAAAGATGTCCTGTGCCTCGACACGTACTGGAGCGGAGAGTTCGCCGGCCAGCTCGAGTGTTTTGCCGTCCAGCGTAAGGCGGGCGACGCGCTGGGCGCGGTACTCGTAGGTTTGACTGAAGCGGATGGATTTGTCCAGCGCGCGGTTGACGCCGGCTTCCACCAGCAGGCTCTGCGAGAGCGGCTCGGGCGGCGGCGTCAGCAGTCCCGGCTGCGGCTTGGCGGCAGACGGGGTGAGCAGCTTGCGATGGAGGCGGACGGCGGCGGAATCTGCGTCGGGGCTCCAGCGCAGAACCACGCCCTGCTTGCGGAGTTCGGCAGTCAGATTGGCGACGGGCGGCGGCGCGGCGCCGGCCAGAACGACGGCGGCATTCGAGGGGCCGGCCGAGCGGCCATTGCGGTTGCGCAATTCGACAAAGTAACGGAGCGGGCGCGGCGGACCGGCGGCGAGCGCGGCGGGGAGCGTGTCGGTGAAGGCGGCGTCAGCACCGGGAGCGAAGGCCAGATCCGCGCCGGCCGGCGCGCAGACGCCCGTTGCTTCCTGACGGCAGACGCGCACGGAAAGCTCTCCTTTGAGGAGGAGCTTTTCAGTATTTTTTTTGGGCATTTTCCAGGTGAGAACAACCTGGCTGCCGGCGCGGTTGGCAGAAAGGCTGGCGACCGGCTCAGCCAGATTGAGCGAGGGCGGCAGCGGCGCTCCGGGGGTTCCGCAGCCGGCGAGGGAGGTCGCGGCCAGGGCAGCCGCCAGAAGTGCCCATGGCAGATTGTGCTTCGTACTCATTGTCCTTTCAGTCTACCGGAGCAGCGCGGGCGCAGGAATGAGCCTTCGCGCTCTCAAATATTAAAGTCGGCAAGAAAGCGCTCATAGAGGCAGGGGTCGTCCCAGTAAGTGGTGTGGGCCATCACCGGCTTCCAGTAACGGGTCCATTTGCCTTTGTATTGGCGATCAACCCAATAGAAGCCAAATCTGCTGGGAAACGGTTTAAGCGAGCCAGAGGTGGGCGGGGCAGCCGCGACCGTTTTCGCAGCCGGATCAAAGCGCAACGGGCCGGTCACCACATCCATGGTGGCAATCATATTGATCCAAAGGAATTTCGGATTGGCAGGCGGGGGATTCTCCGGACCTTTGGAGAGGGTTGTCCGGGGCAGCAGATCATAAGGAGAGTAATCGCGGTGGGAGGAGACGCGGCGGAAGGCGTGCAGCTTGGAGAGAATCTGCGCGCGGACGGACTCATCGGCGTCGGTCTGCTGGCGGAAGAAGTACCAGACCTTGTTGAGCGGCGAGCCGAAGGTCATGAGTCCGCACAGTTTCTTACTAAGTTGATCGCGCAGAGTGGCGTCGGTGTGGGCGCGACTGAGCATCTCATTGATGGTATCGAGAGCAATGACCGTGCCTAGTGAATGCGCTGCAATGTACACGCGATCATAAGGAGGCTCATCCGTGCCGGTGTTCAAAAAGTTATTCAGGGCGTTGCAGCTTCCCTGCAGGATAGCGCCGCGGATAGCATAATTTTTACTGTTGGCATCCGTGGTGACATAGATGGCCACCTTGCCCATGTAATTGGCCAGAAAATTGCGCAAGACGATGGCGGCAAGTGCGGCAATCCCGGTTTGCGCCAGAGCCAGTAAATCGATCCACGGGGAAGGCAGCTTGGGCTGGAGTACCAGCCAATGCAGAATATGGTCGCTCCACAGACCGCCTTTAAGTTCAATCCAAACAAACAGGAAGCAGCCCGCGAAGAGAATCAAAAGCGCGCCGGCGGTGATGATCCAGATGCGGCGGCTGAAGCGAACCATATCGTTTTTAGCGCGCAGGATTGGATCATTCGACCCTTGGGTTGCTTTTCTCCACAAATTGGGAACGGTTTCCGTAAAAAGGAAGGCGCCAAGAGTTAATACACCGACTGCCAAAGCGCCGAGCAGAATATGCCGCAGATTCAGAAAATTATCAATTAGAAACTGATAGCTTCTTACGGGCTTGAAGACCTCCTCTACGCCATCACCGAGCCATTGAAAGATTCCATACAGAATGAAGGGGAGCGGCAGGTAGAGGACGAGAGTGCGGAAGATCTCTTTGGTAAGAATCCCAACCGCCATACTGGCGGCTTTGGCTTTCGACAATCGGTTCACTCCGGTGGAGGTAGCGTCCTGCCAAATCTCGCGAATATTAACGGTCATGTGGCTAATTGGACTGAGGTCGGAGATGGCTAGCCAGCGCAGCGTGTCTTTCCAGGAGATTTGGTCTTCGGCTTTGGGCGACCAGTAGTACTCGGCAACAGTGATACTGGGCCTGGGCTGGGCGGAGGTTTCCTGCGCTTCGGAGTGGTTGTTCGGAGGCTGAGTTTCAGGCTCCAGTTGCACGCGCGCCTCAGTCCATACATTGCTGCCGTCTTTGCGGTTGATGGGATCGAAGCGGAGGCTATAGTCGCATAATTTTTTGCGTAGCGCCGAGGCCAGCCCGCGCGCAAAATTGTCCAGTGTCTGGTAAGGGGCTTGTTCGCCGATGCCGTGGATGACCAGAACGCCAATCCGTTCCGAAGATACTACTTGATCTGACATTTGAGATTTACCTCCAGGATTTTTCTCCGAAATGTTTTTGCTGGATCAAGAAAAAACTTCTCAGGCGGAAAAACGGTTGCATCGCCACCTTTCCGCTAAAGCTACTGGTTTTGTGTCTTCGGTGTCACAACATTGATGAGCCCGGTAAAGACTTTGGTCAAATCGATGCCGACGCCAATGCGATAATAGTCCCGGTTTTGCTGCTTGTAAGGAAGAACAAAGACGGTGGGCGAAGGGATGCAGATTGTGGTGCCCGCCGCGGTGCAAGCTGAAGTCCCATTGCTGGAACCAATCGTGACTGGAGCGAGGATCAAAGGAGATAGAGTAGTATTTTTCTCGATGCGGTTGGCGGACGAGGCGAAGAAGTAAGTGCCGGATGAAAACACTGGGATAATCGCGTCGGTCTTGAAAACAAACTTACGCAGTTCTCCGCCGGTGATTTCCTCATCCTGCCCTACGGTGAAATCGGCCATTACGCGTTTGCAACCGGGGTCAGCACTGCAATTGCCGGCAGAGCCGCGATCGATGATTCTTACGCCTGCTCCCCACTTCAGCAGGAAGCTGGAACGGTCTTCATTACTAAAGGCAATCGCTTCAATTGTAGTTCCATTCTCCACCACGCATCCCTGACCTGCTCCCGTGCCAGCGACACTGGGTGGAAGCGGTGGATTATAACCATTATTATTTGTAACTCCGAAACGGGCTTGAAGCTGGTTGCATTCATTAGTTCCATAAGGTGGAACCACAAAGCCAGTTACAGCAGTATTGGCGCCAAGGGGAGTGGTGGCTCCGAAACCAAAAACTGGACTATAAGTCGTGCGCCGATTACTAACTTGTCCGAAATCAAGCTGCATACCTAACATATAATCCACTGCCACTACTGATTGTGGAAGATTTGCAGCGGTAAGAGTTCCACTAGGGTTGGAGGCCGCGGCCACGACATTCTGCGTGGAGGAGGAACTGGGCGCTCCCAGATAGCGCGAACGGAACCAGATGCTTCCCCATTTGCTATCCACGGGGCGGCGGAGAAAGAGATCGAAGAAGCCCTCCGTTACGCTGCTCTGCGCGCTCAAATCGGCCTGCTCGATGCCGCCGATCAGTAAGTACTCAAAGGTGCAATCAGAGTATGTTCCTGGATTCAGGCAATTGGTATTCACAGTTTTGGAACCGACCGTTACCTCAGGGGTTGGCGTGGGTGTTCCACCAATATTCATTACGGCGCAGAGTATCTGGCCTTTTGTGACCGGCTTTTGCAGTTGAACAGAGGTTGGATTTCCTGCTAATACGAGATTTCCGAAGGTTGGATCGAGCGGCAAAGAATTTCCTGTAGAGCACTTACCTGCCGTCGTTGTGGTCAATATCTTAATAGCAGTTCCAGCAGTTGCACTTGTTGTATCCACTTTAATGGTCAGATCGCCATCGCCTGGCACAGGAGAGATGGACTGCGCTAACGCGGAAATGGAGGTTAGGGCTAAAAGCGAAGAGAATACAAACGCAAGGCTGAATTTCATGGCAGGCTCCTTGGAGGATAAGGTTGAAAATCGTGCAGCGGCATTTCATTGGCCTGGCCTTTGGACTGGAGGGAGGAACTTAGCAGCATCCTCCTGTTCAAGCCAGTGATAGCTCAAAGAGTGTATTTTGAGCAATCATCCGCGCCTACGGCATAAGCCGCGCGGACGAGGAAGTGATGCACCAATTTCTCAGGCAAAATTTCCGGCTGATTCGCTGCTTGGGATCGGGACCCGTGCCTGAAAGAGTTTGGTTGAATAATTGAATACAGCGTTCTGCAAACTGTTGCGATCGGCTTTCAATGGCAAGGGGGCCTTGAAAGTTAAAACTATCTTCGACAAATTACTACAGCCTGTCAAGTAAAATTTTTATTGATCTGGTTCCAATGAAATGCAACACTTTCTCCCACTCATTCCGCAAAATACGCGGAATGAGTGGGACACAGTGTTTCAAAACTGTTGATCCGGATCAATAGAATTCGGAATCATCATGGAATTTTTGATTCGGTAACCACTTATATTTACTAGTTGGTAAACAAGTATTCCGATAAATTGTTTGGCCAGTGATAGGGATGTTACAGGCGGCGCAGGCGGGCGCAGGCTTGGTCGAGCTCGTGGTCTTTTTTGGCGAAGCAGAAGCGCAGTAACTGGTCGCCGTGGCCGGGGCGGAAGAAGGCTGATCCGGCTACGGCGGCGACTCCGGTGGCGGCGAGCAGATGGCGCGCCTTTTCCGCGGCGGTTTGGCCGGGCAGGTGCGCCGCCTGGGCCAGCACATAGTAAGCTCCGGCGGGCGGGCTGGCTTGGAAGCCGGCGTCTGTTAGTGCCGAGAGGATGCGGGCGCGCTTGGATTGGTGGTCGCTGGCCAGTTGCGCGTAGAAGCTGGGCGGAAGCTGCTCGAGGCCGGCCGCCGCGCCGTGCTGCAGGGCCGAGGGCGCGCAGACATAGGTCAGATCGTGGAAGTAACTGATCGCGCCCATCCAGCGGGCGTCGGCGGTGACGTAGCCGAGCCGCCAGCCGGTGACGCTGAAGGTCTTGGAGAAGCCGGAGAGCGTGATCGTATGCTCACGCATTCCGGGCAGCGTGGCGGGCGGAATGTGGCGCGCGCCGTCGTAGACAAAGTACTCGTAGATCTCGTCGGTGATGAGGAAGAGGTCGCGCTCGAGCACGAAGGCGGCGATGGCCTCGGTTTCGGCGCGCGAGAAGACTTTGCCGCTGGGATTGGCGGGGGTATTCAGCAGCAGGGCGCGGGTGCGGGGCGAGACGGCGGCGCGCAGAGATTCCATGTCGAGGGCGAACTCCGGCTCAGCCAGCGGGACAAAGACAGGCTGAATGCGCAGCGACTTCAGCGTGGCTACGTGGTAGCCGTAGAAAGGCTCGAAGATCAGCACCTCGTCGCCGGGATTGAGCAGCGCCATGGCGGCGGCGTGCAGGCCGCCGGTGGCGCCCGACGAGACCAGCACCTCGCCCTCCGGGTTGTAGATGAGGCCGTAGTCGCGCTGCTGCTTTTGGGCGATGGCGGCGCGCAGGCGGCCGATGCCGTCCAGGCGGGTGTAGATATTCTGGCCGTCGCGGATGGCCTGGATGGCGCCCTCTTCAACCGGCGCCGGGACGGGCGTGTCGCAGATGCCCTGCGCCAGGTTGATGCCGCCGATGCGGTCGCACTCCAGCGTCATGGCGCGAATCTCGGATTGGATGGTGGCGGGTGCGAGCTGGCTGAGAGCCAGACGGGAGGAGGCTGGGCTGGACATGGGCATTTTCCTTGTGCCTATATTTTACAGAGCGCGGATTGGGGCAGGGCGAACGGTGAGCGCGTAAAATCGTCGTTAATGCATGAACTTTCGCTGGTGACTAGCATTGTGGAGACGGTGACGGAGACGGTGGCCGCTTTGCCGGATGCCTCCAGAGGCGCGCGGGTGAAGGAGGTGCGTCTGCGGGTGGGGGCGCTGGCCTCGGTGATTCCCGAGTCGCTGGAGTTTTGCTGGGGGATTGTGAGCGAAGGGACGGCGCTGGAGGGCTCGCGCCTGGTGGTGGATGTGCTGCCGGTGGTGGTGTATTGCGAGCGGTGCGCCGAGGAGGCGACGCTCGACGGCGTGCAGAGCTTTCGCTGTCCGCGCTGCGGGGAGCAATGCGGCAAGATACGCCAGGGACGCGAGTTGGAGATTGATTCGATTGAGATTGACGAGCCGGAGGAGGGCGCGTGACTAGAATCGTTGAGCTGCGGCAGGGGATTTTGAAGAAGAATGATGAGCTGGCGGCGGGACTCAGAGCGAGCTACGCGGCGGCCGGCGTGCTGGTGCTGAACCTGGTCTCCAGCCCTGGGACGGGCAAGACGGCCTTTTTGGAGCGGACGCTGCGCGGGTTGCGGGAGAAAGGATCACGTGTTGCGGCTTTAGTCGGCGACTTGGAGACCGACAACGATGCGCGGCGGCTGGCGGAGAGCGGCGCTCCGGTGCGGCAGATCAACACGCATGGAATCTGCCACTTGGACGCGGAGATGATCGGCAAGCATATTGACGGCTGGGAGGATGTTGCGCTGGGCGGAGTGGCGCTCGGCGGGGTGGATTATCTGTTCATTGAGAATGTCGGCAACCTGGTTTGCCCGTCGAGCTACGACCTGGGCGAGCGGATTCGCGTGGCGCTGCTGAGCGTGACCGAGGGCGAGGACAAGCCGCTCAAGTATCCTACGCTCTTCAACTCCGCCGACGCCGCGGTGATTACGAAGATCGACCTGGCCGCGCCGTGCGAGTTTGACCGCGGGCTGGCGCTCAAGAATATCAATGAGATACGGCCGGGGATACGCATCTTCGAGACATCGGCCAAGACGGGTGCGGGGATGGAGGAGTGGCTGGGGTATCTGGCGGAGCAGCGGGATCGGCAATAATGCCCCGAAGGTTTGAAGCGGTATGAAAGATGGAGATGCGTGGGCGAGGACGCCCACACTACAGCCGGTCTGGAGACCGGCGCTACGTGGTGGTTGACCCGAGCGCGCAAAGCACCTATTGTTAAGGGTGATGAAGAACACTTCCCCCAATACCGTTCGCATCGGAATTGCGGTTGCCGTGATCGTGGGCACCATTGTGTGGCTGGCGTGGAGCGGCTACGGCGCAAACAAGAGCTACTACGTGACGATCGCCGAGCTGGGCGGAATGGGCGACAAGGCCTATCACAGCAATCTGCGGGTGGAGGGGTTTGTGGTTCCCGGCTCCATTGAGCAGAGCGGCACGCACGTGACCTTTGTGATGAACGAGTTTGAAAGCCACACACCGCAGGCCGCAACCGGCCGACGGCTGACGGTGAACTACAAAGGCTCCGAGCCGCCGCCGGATACATTCAAGGATGACTCGCAGGCGCTGGCCGAAGGAACGTATGGGCGCGACGGGCAATTCCACGCGACCGTTTTGCAGGCCAAGTGCGCCAGCAAGTATGCGCCGGCAACGCCCGGCCAGCCCGGCGCGCAGCCGGCTCAAGCGCCGAACGGCAGTCCGCGGGCTGCCGCTCAACCAACAAACCCTTCTGCAACTACGGCGGCAAACTGATCTCATGAGCGCTTCCGTCGCTGAGTCCGTCACCTCCACCCTTTGCGCCAGCATCGATAATGTCTCCAAGCTCTTCGGCAGCTTTGCGGCGCTTCGGCAGGTTTCGGTGGAGTTTGAGGCGGGGCGCTGCTATGTGCTGCTGGGCGAGAATGGAGCGGGAAAGTCCACGCTGCTGCGCATACTGGCTGGGCTTTTGAGGCCCAGCTTTGGCAAAGTGACGGTCTTCGGCGAGAGCGAACCGCATGAGGCGCGCGCGCGCATCGGCTACATGAGCCACGCGCCGATGCTCTACGACGAGCTGACCGCCGAGGAAAATCTCCGCTACTTTGCCAGCCTTTATCCTGATCGCGCGTGCCTTGCGCCGGAGGAAGCGCTGCGGCAGGTGGGCCTGGACCCGACGCTTGACCGGCCGTTTGGCCACTACTCGCAGGGGATGCGGCAGCGGACTTCGCTGGCTCGCGTGCTGCTTTCGGCGCCGGAGTTGCTGCTGCTGGACGAGCCGTTTTCTAATATGGATGTTAGCAGCGCGCGGCAGATGGTCGAGCTGCTTTCGGGCTTCCGCCACGGCAGCCGGACGATTGTTTTGACGACGCATCAGCGGGAGCTGGCCGCGCCGATTGCTGATTTTATTCTGACTCTTCATGCGGGGCGCGTGGCATCTTTGGAGGAAGGCTGACGGCTAGTGAGGAAGGTTGGAAATGACAAAAACATTCCGCAGGGGCTAAAGCCCGATCTTTCTTTTGGGGCCTTTACGGCACGACTAAAGTCGTGCCCTGACACAGGGAGCATTCGCTTTTAAGTATTTTTGCAGCATGTTTGGAATCAGAGGGAAGTTTCAGACGGTTTAGATTCCCTCGGCGGCTAAAGCCGAGAATCAAAATCGGCAATCAATGTACGGGCTAAAGCCCGTACCCTTCAACGCTTTTTAGGGGCGGGTTTCAACTCAATGAAGACCAACGGGGCGCGCATTCTGGAATCTCTCGGCATTGCTTTTGAGCTTCGCGAGTACGAGGTCGATCCGGAGGATTTGTCGGCGCTGAGTGTTGCCAGGAAGGTTGGCATGCCGCCGGAGCAGGTTTTTAAAACTTTGCTGACGACGGGCGGGACAGGCACTTATGTCTTTGCGGTTATTCCCGGCGACGCGGAGTTGGACTTTAAGAAGTTGGCGCGCGCGGCTGGGTTGCGCAAAGTGGAGATGGTTCCGCTGAAAGAGGTGCAGCCGCTTACGGGTTATATTCGCGGGGGAGTTACGGTATTTGGCGCGAAGAAAGCTTATCCGGTTTTTGTGGATGAGACGATTATTCTTTTCGACCAGATCAGCATTTCCGCCGGGGCGCGCGGCACGCAGTTGATTGTTGCGCCGGATGATTATCTGCGAGCCGCCGAGGCGCAGACCTCGGATTTGACGAAAGAGTTGTTCTTGCAAGGAGAATTAAACAATTTATGGAAATGAGTTTAGCGAGTTAGCCTCCGCTTCGCGGAGATGGCAAGTTAGCAAGTTGGCGGCTGAATTGTTTGTTCGATGTTTTATATTTAGCGGATGGGATAAGCCGGTGGGGGAGAGTTACAAGATGATGCACGATTCGAGCTATCTCGCGACCAACCATACTCTTGGTCCAGGGGAGGAAGTATTCTCATGACGAGCGCCCTGTGGACTCATCTGGCCAAGGATCTGCGCATCGAGTGGCGCTCGCTGGATGCGCTGGTGTCGATGCTGTTTTTCTCCGGGCTGGTGGTGGTGCTTTTTTCGATTGCCTTTGATCCGCGCGGCGCATTCTCGCAGCAGATTGCCGGCGGGGTGCTGTGCGTGGCTACGATGTTCGCCTCGGTGAGCGCGCTGAACCAGGCCTGGGCGCGCGAGATTCGCCACCAGGTGATGGATGCGCAGCGCATGACGCCTGCTCCGGGGGCGGAGTTATATTTAGCCAAAGTGCTGGCTAATTTTTTATTTGTATCGATTGTCCAGATACTTTTGGCGCCATTTTTCTTTATCTTTTATAACTTGCATATTGTGGGTCAGGCTTGGCTGCTGGCATTGGTTCTGCCGCTGGGAACGTGGGCGCTGGTAGCTAATGGAATTTTTTTTGCAGCGCTCTCCATCCGCAGCCGCAACCGCGAACTGCTGCTCTCGCTGATTTTATTTCCTATCTTCATTCCGGCGCTGCTGGCGATGGTGCAGGCGACGACAGCGATTCTTACCGGCGAGAGCGATCCTACGCTGTGGATCAAGCTGCTGGTGGGTTACGATGTTATCTTTACGACGGTGAGTTTGCTGCTTTTTGATGTGGTTTTTCACGCGGAGTAGTCATCACGGCTTTGCGGCCTCTGCTTCCAGCAGCATTTTCTTCCGCTCTACGCCCCATCGATAGCCAGTGAGCGCGCCGCTCGATCCGATTACGCGATGGCAGGGGACGACCAGCGCCACGCGGTTCATGGCGCAGGCGCGGGCTACGGCGCGGGTTGCGTTGGGCGTGCCCATCTCGCGGGCCAACTGGCTGTAACTGCGCGTTTCGCCGCGAGGAATCCGGCGCAGCGCCTGCCAGACGCGCAACTGAAACTCCGTCCCCCTCAAATCCAGCACCTGCGGTGCGGCCACCTGCGGTGGGGCCAACTGCTCGCTATTCGCTCGCTGGAGTTTCGTTGAGGTTGATTTGAGATCTGAACCTGTTGGGCTGGTTACAGCTTGCAAGGCTGCTTCGAGCATTGCCCTGAGTGCGGGATCGTGCTGGAACTGGGCGGCGGGAAACTCGGCGCGGAGGCTGGCTTCGGCCTCTGGCTCGCTGCCCGCGAGCGAGAGCCAGCACAGGCCGCGCCCGGTGGCGCCAACAATAACCCAGCCAAACGCCGTGCGCTCGGCGCACCAGCCAATCTGCTCGCCGCGCCCGCCGACGGCAAAGCGCGCCGGGGTCATGCCCAGTTGCGCGCCCTCGTAGCCGCGACTGGAGGAGCTGAATCCTGCGGCGTAGATGGCATCCGTCACGGACTCGCCTTGCTTGAGCGCGTGGCGCAGATGGCTCGCCCGGAGCGCCCGCTGGTATTGCAGCGGGCTCACGCCCAGCGCCCGCTTGAAGAGCCGTTGCACGGTGAATGGACTCAGTCCGGCCAGCTTGCCCAGTTCGGCCAATGGAAGTGGGCGCTCCCGGTTGGCCTCGATGTAGGCGCGCAGTTGGTCAATGGTCTTGGCGTCTTTTGCTATTCCGAGGCTAGCGTTCATGAGAACCATCGTCGCCGATCAGCGGCTCGGCAGGCTACCCGTTTCTTGCGCGGTGAAAGATTTGTTTTTGCCGTGACAGGCTATGAGGCAATGCGCGCCCGCAATACGGCTTCGGCGCGCGCGAGATCCGCCTCGGTGTCTACGCCGATGGTGTCCGCCGGAGCTTCGGCCACATACAGCGCGATGCCGTTTTCCAGCAACCGCAACTGCTCCAGGCGCTCCGTCAACTCCAGAGGCGAAGGTGGCAGCGCGGCAAAGCGCTCCAGCGCGGCCTTGCGATAGGCGTAGATGCCCAGGTGCTTGCGATAGCCGGTGAAGCCGCTCTGGTCGCGGTCAAAGGGAATTGTGGCGCGGGAGAAGTAGAGCGCGCGGCCATCGAGGGCTGTGACCACTTTGACGGCGTTGGGGTCGGCGATCTCTTCGGCGGGGCAGGGAACGGCCAGGGTGGCGACCTCGACCTCCGGCCGGTCGAAGAGATTGAGCAGCGGGGGGAAGAACTCGGCGGTCAGGGTCGGCTCATCGCCCTGGATGTTGACGAAGATATCGGCGTCGATCTGGCGCGCCGCCTGGCGCACGCGATCCGAGCCGCTGGCGCAATCGGCTGAGGTCATTACGACGGGAATCTCGCGCTGGCGACAGACGGCGGCTACTTCGTCCGAGTCGGTGGCCACGATGACCGGGTTCATCAGGCCGCTGGCTGTGGCCGCGCGCCAGACCCACTCGACCATCGGACGGCCGGCAATCTCGCGCAGCACTTTGCGGCTGAGGCGGGTGGAGGAGAGCCGGGCGGGAATCACGCCGGCGATACGATGCACACTCATGCAACCGAGTGTATACCGTCGGGCGGCATGGAGAGCGGGGAGGGCGGATTACTGGATGCGCTCGAAGTCGAAGCCGGCCTCGCGCAAGGCGTGGCTGATGGCCGCGATGTGAGCCGCGCCGCGCATTTCCAGCGTCACGTCGATCGCCGTTTCACCAAGGCTGACTCCATAATAGGAGCGGTTGTGGATGGTCTCGACGATATTGGCGCGCTCGCGGGCCAGGATTTGGGTGAGGCCGAGCAGCGCGCCGGGGCGATCTTGCAAGGCGACGCGGATACGCAGCAGGCGACCGTCTTTGACCAGGCCGCGCTCGATGATCTTGGCGAGCAGGGTGACGTCGATGTTGCCGCCGGAGACCAGCACCACGGAGCGGCGATGGCGGAGGTTGGTTTTGGACTGGAGCAGCGCCGCGAGCGCCGCCGCACCCGCGCCTTCGGCCAGCGTCTTTTCCTTTTCCAACAGGATGAGGATAGCGCTGGCGATCTCCTCGTCGTCGACGGTGACGATTTCGTCCACGTAGCGGGCGACCACGGGCAGGGTCAGGTCGCCGGCGCGGCGGACGGCGATGCCGTCGGCGATGGTGGCCTGGGCATTGAGCGAGACGGGATCACCGGCCTCGCGCGCGCGCAGCATGGAGGGGAGCTTTTCCGCCTCGACGCCGATGACGCGAATCTTTGGGTTGGACTCTTTGAGGGCGCAGGCCACGCCGGCGATCAGCCCGCCACCGCCGATGGGAAGCACCACGGCCTCGAGGCCTGGAACCTGCTCGAGCAACTCCAGGCCGATGGTGCCCTGACCGTTGATTACATCCCCATCATCAAAGGGATGGATGAAGGTGCGAGCTTCGTCAGCCGCGCGGCGCAGAGCCTCATCGCAGGCCTCGTCGTAGTTGCCGCCATGCAGAATCACATCCGCGCCGAATCCGCGCGTGGCTGCCACCTTGATCTGCGGCGTGGTCAGCGGCATGACGATCTGCGCGCGGATGCCGAGCGCCGCGGCGTGGAAGGCAACGCCCTGCGCGTGATTGCCGGCGCTGGCAGTGCAGACTCCGCGCTCGCGCTCGGCGGTGGTTAGCAGGAGAAGCTTGTTGAGCGCGCCGCGTTCTTTGAAGGAGCCGGTGCGTTGCAGATTCTCGAGCTTCAAGTGCAGCGGCAGGCCGGTGAGTTCGGAGAGGTCGCTGGAAAGCTGGCAGGGCGAAAGGTAGACGGCATCCATCATGCGCGCGCGCGCCGCCTGGATGTTGGTGAGGGTAACGGATTCCACTCTATGCCTCCTTGATGGCGAGCTTGCGGGATCGATCGAAAGCTCGCAAATCCATGAAAATGAAAAGCCACCAGCCGCGCTTGCGGGTGGTGGCCAGGGTGCTGCAAGATCCACTTTGCTTGGTCAGGCGTCCCATCCCGCATGCGGCTTGGAGATCATAATTCGCGTGGAGGGGGCCGGCGCAGGGCTGCACGGAAAGAGAGGGAGGCTCGAATTGGCGCCGAAATGGAGCATGACGTTGATAGAAGTAAAGCAGAGAGGCAAGGGGTGAGTCAAACGAAATGCGCGAAACAGGGGCGGCGTGCTTCTAATCCGTTGATTCGATTGCCGGCGCATTCAAGGATGGATCTGGAGAAGATGCGAACTAAGGTAACCGTAGTGCGGATTTTTTAATTACTATTGGTTGGCGGCAAGTTAAAAAATCTATCGATAAAGTGAATCGGTGGCGATTGGATTCATATAATGGGGACTAACTTACCCCATTTTTGCGAGTTGATGGAGCCACGATTGATGCATTGTGCAAATTGTCAAAGCCACAGAATGCGCCGGATCAGCCGGCAAGGAATTTTTCGCAAGGTGTTTGCCCCGTTATTCGGCTATTATCCCTGGCGTTGTTCCAGTTGCAGGACAGAGGTTTTGCTCCGCCATCGCGGGGTAAAAAAGTCCGCGGTTGATACGGACAAGGCACTGAAGCAGACCGCTCACTAGGGAACCTCTGATTAAATTTCATTTTCAAAGAGACCTTCCCTCAGGGGCTAAAGTCCGCATTTATTTTGAGCTATTTGCGGCACGGCTGAAGCCGTGTCCTTTCAAAACAGCGGCTTAATCAGAGGCTCCCTGATGCGAGGCTCTTTGCAGGCTGCATCGGAGAGTTGCTGACCGGCGCTCTGTCTTCGTCTCAGGGCAATTGAATGTAATTTTCAAGCTCAAGCTACCCTGGCGCCGTCCCTACGGGACTCCGGTTGAGTGAGAGGGCGATCTGTTCCCACCGTTAAAACGGTGGGCTAATGACCATTGCGCCTACGGCGCGGGTATAAGCGGCACGATGTTCGCGGGTGAAAGCGGCACGATGATTGTGAGCACCGATGGCGGTGTCACTTTTGCAGTGGGCGCAACCGGGCTGACGATGGATGCGGGGAATCTGAAACGTAGACAAAATACATTCATGCGATTGCTCTAGTCTCCATCTTTGCGATTGCTTTGGTCTCCATCTTTGCGATTGCGCTGGTCTCCATCTTTTGGATGAGCCAGTCAATCCACAGAATCCTGTATGGTTAGGGAGTTCAAAGTGTGGAGGAGTGATGACCTTGCCAATTCCCCGGCATTTGTCTGTCACACTGTCCCTGGTTTCCAGTGCAAAGGGCCGTCGGGATGGAGTGATTCAATCTTTTTTTGCGCGCCGTTTTTGCGTGCAGGCTATCGCGGCGATCTGCATCCTGCTGTTGGGAGCTCCGTGGGCTTTGGTTGCGCAGTCCACCACGCCGGACTCGCACTCGGCGGATACGCAATCGGACAAGCCGCGTGAAGGCGGCCAGCCATCGGCCGTGGGCGGCGTCAACACAGGCGGAGAACACCCGGCGGTTCTCGACAAGGAGCACAGGCCGATCACCGCGGGCGGCTTTGTCAAAGACGGCCCGGTTCTCTTTCAAGATATCGCCCAACAGGCCGGCCTGACCTCGTGGAAGCACACGATGGGCGAGCCGGGAAAGAAATTCATCATCGAGGCCAATGGGTCGGGCGTCTGCCTGCTGGACTACGATCAGGACGGCTGGCTGGATATCTATCTGGTGAATGGTTCCACTTATGATGCGGAGAGTGGAAAGTCAGCGCCGACAAAGGCCGCTTTATTTCATAACAATCATGATGGAACATTCACCGATGTTACTGAGAAAGCGGGAGTGGCCAACGGCCGTTGGGGCGTCGGCTGCGCGGTTGCCGACTATGACAATGATGGCTGGCCGGATATCTATGTGACTAACTTCGGCAAGAATCGGCTTTATCATAACAACCATGACGGAACTTTTAGTGACGTTGCCGAGAAAGCCGGAGTAACTTTGGGGAATTGGTCTACCGGCGCCACCTGGGGAGATTATGACGGCGACGGAAGGCTGGACCTATTTGTTCCGGGCTATGTTCACTATGACCTGGCGAATCCCCCCGCGTCGGGCGGCGATGGAATGGTTTACAGTTTTTGCACCTTCCGCGGCGAGAGCGTGGCGTGCGGGCCACACGGGTTGAAAGGCGAGCCGGACCATCTCTTTCATAACAACGGCGACGGGAGTTTTACCGACGTCAGCGAAAAGGCGGGGGTAGCGGACAAAAGCGGTTACTACGGCCTGACTTCGCTTTTTGTTGATGTGAATAATGATGGACGGCCGGACCTGCTGGTGGGTAATGATTCGACTCCGAATTATCTTTATATCAACAAAGGCGACGGCACCTTTGAAGATATAAGTTATGCCTCCGGTTACGCGCTGAATGAAAACGGCCGGGAGACCGCCACGATGGGCATTGCCGCCGGCGATTACAGGAACAATGGGCTGATCGATGTTTATGACACAACCTTCAGCGACGATTACAATCCGCTTTATCGCAACGACGGCGACGCTAACTTGACAGACATCAGTTATCAGCTGGGAATTGCCGAGCCAACCGTTCCTTTTCTTGGGTGGGGCACGGCCTTTTTTGATTACGATAACGACGGCTGGAAGGATCTGATTGTTGCCAACGGGCACGTTTATCCCATTGTGGACAAGGAGCCATGGGGAACGAGTTATGCCGAGCGGCCGCTGCTGTTTCATAACATTGAAGGAAAGAAATTCGATCTTATACCCGCCGTGGAAGGAACGGCGCTCGCGCAGACTTATGTTGGCCGCGGCCTGGCGGTGGGTGATTTGTTCAATGACGGCAAGCTGGATGTGGTGATCAACCAGATGGATGGCGTTCCGGTGCTATTGCGCAACGTTTCACCGGACAAGCATCATTGGATTGAGTTGAAGCTTACCGGCGGGGCGAAGAGCCCTCGCGATGCCGTGGGCGCAACCGTGTATCTGACGGCGAACAAGATGCGCCAGCGCGGCGATGTGCTTGCCGGCGGGAGTTATGCCTCGACCAGCGATCCGCGGCTGCACTTTGGATTGGGCGACGCCACGGCGGTCGATGACATTGAAGTGCATTGGCCGAGCGGAGTTACGGAGCATTTCCCCGCTCCGCAGATCGACCGCATAGTTACCCTGACGGAAGGCCATGGAACAGCGCGCAAGCCTGATTGATTGGCTGGTTACATTGCCGAATGGATTGAAACTCTTCCCCAACGCGTCGACGGAGGTCAATACGAATGAGAGTGTTTATAACTTCAAACTTGCCGATTGAGAACTTGAAGGCCCATTCGGCAGCCAAAAATCCGTTCATGCTGATGGCTGCAATATGTGTGGCTTGCGGGCTGATGGCATGGCAGCCTGCGCAAGCGCGCGCGGCGGATGACAGCGCCGCACCCAAACCACAAACTCCCTATTCGCAATCGATCAGCGAACACTATAACTTTCGCTTTGGAACGGACAAGCCGTTTCTTCCATCCAATGCCGATACTGAATCGGGCCACTTTATAAGTTCAGGTAACTTTCTTACGGCGGAATATTGCGGGCATTGCCACCAGGAGGCCCACGCCGAGTGGCGCCAGTCGGTTCATGCAAACTCATTCCGCGCGCCGTGGTACATCAAGAATGTGAATGTTTTGATGAACACGAAAGGGACTGAATTTGCGCGCCATTGCGAGGGCTGCCATAACCCGATTGCGCTTGTCTCAGGGGCAATGACCAAGGGCTCGCCGGTGGACCGCAAGTTTGACGCGGATGGAATTACCTGTTCGGTTTGCCATTCGATTCAAAAAGTGGATACGCGCGGCACGGGAAGTTATGTCATGGGCCAGCCGGCGGTAATGGTGGACGAGCAGGGAAATCCGATTCGCGGCGAGGTTCCGGACAAGGAGATATTGGCTCATCTTGATCGCCATTCGGCGGCGGTGATGAAGGATTTTTATCGCAGCAGCGAATTCTGCTCGGCCTGCCATAAAGCCGCTCTGCCTAGAATTCTGAATGACTATAAGTGGCAGCGGGCAATCTTTTTATATGATGAGTGGCAGTTATCCTCTTTTGCCAAAGAGTCGCCGCTTCCTTTTTATGTGAAGGATCAGGTTTCCAAGTGCCAAAGCTGCCACATGAAGCCGGAGGAGATTCATCTGCCGGATTATGGAGCCAAGGATGGAAAGCTGGCATCGCATCGATGGCTGGGCGCGAATACTGTTCTTTCAAAGTATTATGGCTACACCGAACAGTATGCCAAGACGCTGGCATTTCTGCGCAACGGAGTTTTCAATGTGGATATCTTCGGGGTTGAGCGGAATGGCGGGCCAGTTACCGCGCCGCTTGGAAATCAGCCCGTGGAAATTGCCGGCGGGGACAAACTGACTTTTTCTGTTGTGATTCAAAACAAGGGCATAGGTCATAGCTTTGTTCCGGAGCAGCGCGACTTTTATGAGAGCTGGGTTGAATTCGAGGCCAAGGATGCATCGGGGCGCACGCTGATGCACTCGGGCGGCATTCAGCCGAATGGAGAGCTTGATCCGGGCGCACACAGCTTTACCAATCGGCTGATTAACAACAATGGCGAATTGAACGGCCTTCATCAGGTGTGGAATACCAGAGTTGTTGCGTATAACAACACGATACAATCGGGCCGCTCGCAGATTGTCCGTTACGAGTTTCAGCTTCCAATGGATGCGGTCAGCCCGATTACCATCAGCGCCAAGGTGAATTATCGCCGATTCAATCAGCGTTTTATCGATTACGGCCTGGGCAGGCATTATGAGATGCCGGTGGCGGAGATAGCGGCGCGGACGCGCGTATTGAATATCGGCTTGAATCCGGCGGCGACCCCCGATGAGCAGGATAACAAGGAGTGGATGCGCTGGAATAACTACGGCATAGGATTGCTGGACGCGCAGCAGTATGATGCGAGCGCCCGCGCCTTTGCGCGTGTGGCGCAGCTTCGGCCGGAGTATGCGGATGCATTCACGAACATTGCCATCGCCAACATTCAATGGGAGCGTTATGACGCAGCCCGCGAAAGCCTGAACAAGGCGCTTGGGCTGGCGCCGCATAACGCCCGCGCGCTTTATTATCTGGCATTGGTGGAGCGCACGCAGGGCGACCTGGAGGCTGCGATCCGGGATCTGCGGGAGGTTACCGGGCAGTTTCCAAGATCGCGCGATGCGCACCGGGAGCTTGGATTTTCGCTGTATCAACAACACAAGTATGACGCGGCGCGGGAGGAGTACGAGACGCTTCAGTCGATCGACCCGGATGATCTAGCCGCGCATTACATACTTTCCATTGTGTATCGCCGGCTGGGGATGAAAGAGCAGGCGGCGCGGGAGGCAGCGGCCTTTGCCGATCAGAAGGATGATCCCACGGCCAGCACCTATGCGCTGGAGTACTTGAGGAAACATCCGGAGATCACTTCAGAGAGTGTTCCCTGGCACGTGCATAGCGCATTGACGGCGGAGTCAAGCAACCAAGGAGGGGCGGCGGCTCAATGAAGGCGCGATACCTGCTGTTGATGATTCTTGTCGCCTGTTCGCTGCCAGGGATGGCATCATCGCGCAGTCAGCGGGCGCGCGGCGCATTGCTATTTTCCTCGAGCGGATGCGCGCATTGCCACAGCATTCAGGGCACGGGAGGGAAAAAAGGGCCTGATCTTTCCGGAGTCGGCAGGAGATTAAACAAGGCGGAGATGCGCAATCAGATTGTTGCGGGAAGCAATCGGATGCCGCCCTTTGGAGATGATTTACAGGCGAATGAGGTGAAGGATTTGATTGCGTATCTGCGTTCTTGCCGGATGAAATAGAAGCCGGCGAGGCGGGATTCAGCTTTCAAATTGCGAGAGTTGCTCCGGCGCGGGTTTTGGAGTGAAGAGGCTGACAACGATCATTGCGAAGACGGCGGCGCAGAGGGCAGGGAAGATGGCGTCGCGGTTAGCGAGAATGGGCGGGAAGAGCGAACGCACCGCTTGAAAATCCCAGAGCAGGGTGACCGCCGTGCCGCTGGCGATGGCCGCAACCGCGCCCCAGGCGGTGACGCGCCTGGAGTAAAAGGCCGCCAGCACGACTGGCGTGAGCGCGGCGGAGTAGATGGTGTAGGCCCAGAGCATCTTTTGCAGGATGCTTTCAGCGTAGACCGCTTGATAAAGCGCCCAGCATCCGAGCAGCACCACGCACAGCCGCGAGATGAGCAGGACTCTCTTGTTGGAGGCTCCGGGGGCGATGTAGCGCACATAGACATCGTTGACCAGGTTGGTGGCCGGGGAGAAGAGATAGTTGGAGGCTGTGGAGATCACCTTGGCGAAGACGGCACCGAGCAGCACGGCTCCCATGACCGCGGGCAGGCCGTGGCGAGCGGTGTAGGGGATGATCTCGCGGGGATGCAGCGCGACTTCTCCAGTGGGAAAGAGAGCGCGTCCAAAGACGGCGATGGCGACAATCAGCGTCTCAAGCAGCACCGTGCCAAGCACCCAGCCGAGGACGGAGATGCGCGCATCCCGCTCGCTGCGGGCGGAGAAGAACTTCTGGTACATGACCTGATTGCCCAGCATGAGCAGCAGGGTGGGCACGAGGAATTCGAGGCCGCGCAGCACGCCCATGGCTGCCGATTGGCGCACGTGCTCCGGGGTGAAGCGGTAGTTGCCGAGCGGCTGGAAGTACTCCGGCGGCAGGGCATGATGCAAGCCCGTCCAGCCGCCGGCGTGCAGGAAGAGATAGGGGGCGGCCAGGATGCAGATCACGGTGACCAGCGAGCCGATGGCGACATCCATGTAGGCGACCGACGACATTCCGGCCAGCGCGGTGGTGAGGATGACAAATGCGGCGATGAGGAAGGTTCCCTGCTGCGAGCTGACTGTATCCGGGAAGATCAGGTGGAGCACGTCGCCGCCGCCTTTGAATTGATAGCTGGTGATGCCGACGTAGGCGAAGAGGATGGCGATGGTGCCGAGCACGCGCGCGGTCTGATTGTAACGGGCTTCGAGCAGATCGGGCAGGGTGAACTGGGCGAATTTGCGGGCGCGCGGGGCAATGAAGTAGATCAGCAGCAGGCCCAGCCAGCCGCCGGCCGGCTGCCAGAGGGCGGCGAAACCGTTCTTGTAGGCGTTTTCGGCTCCGGCAAAGAGCGAGCCGGCGCCGATCCACGAGGTGAGCAGGGTGAGCACCAGCACGAAGGCCGGCAGAGAGCGTCCAGCGACCAGGTAATCGGCCTTGGTCTTGACGCGCGCGGTGCGATAAAGCGCCACCGAGAGCAAGCCTACGACAATGACCGTCAAAACCGCGACATACAAAGAAGACACAGGCGGAGCCCTCGATCCCACAGAGAAGGTTTCAAGCAGTTTACCGGAAGCGGGCTAGCGCTGGCTTGTCTGATGGAGTTTCCGGTTTCCCAGCCATTGCGCAAAATGGGCGGAATGGATGGAGTGCGGGAGCGGAGTGGGAGGGGAATCCGGGGCGTGCGGTATCCTCTAGTTGGAGGCATCAGGGGAAGCGCCTCGTATGCGATGAATTTTCAGCCCGTCCATTCATGGGAGATTGCTGTTACCGCGGTTGTGGGCGCTGGTCTGCTGGCGCTGGGGCTCTGGCTGATCTTTCACAAGCGTCCCACGGCCGAGGAACTGGAGCGGGCGCGCCGCCATTTTCTGGCCCACTCGGGGCGCCTGGTGGACGGCATGCTGCTGGATGTCTGCGAGGTCATCAGTCCGGCTAAAAGCAAGAAAGAAAAGGATCGCACGCTGACCATGCTGCTGTTCAGCTATCGCATTGGGGGCGTGGATTACGAATCTTCGCAGGATATTACCGAGATGAGCGGGGTGATTGAGGCAGCCCAGGTGCGGGCGGGCTTTCCCTGCTCGGCGCGCTACCAGCCGGGCAACCCGCACAACAGCATTGTGGTGGCGGAAGAGTGGAGCGGTCTGCGGGAGGGACTGCCGGTCTTTCCATCGTACGATGATCCCGATCCGATAGATAGAAGCCACTTGGAGAGCCCGCGGCCGGGGCGCGGGTGAACAATAAATTTCACAGGATGAATACAAATCTCTTGCTTTGAGATTGGCCGCTGCTGTTTCCTGAAGTTTTACACAATTCGCCAGTTTTTCCACTATCAGGCAAAACCAAAATGGGACTATGTTCTATTTGCGCACACCTGCGCCAGAAAAGGACAGTTGCCCATGAAGAGTTCAATGCGTTTTGCCTTTGCCGCAACCTTGCTCTTGCTTGCTTCCTCACTCTTGTTCGCTGCGCCGGTCAATCCATTTCCACCTCCGCCTCATATCGCTATGACTGCGCCGGTCAATCCTTTCCCGCCGCCGCCTCATGCCGCTATGACCGCGCCGGTCAATCCGTTTCCGCCGCCACCTCATGTCGCATAAAGTACAAAGCTGAATAAGTTTTTGCCCCAAAAGGGCAAAAGGCAGAGAATAGAGCCAGTGGGGAGAGATGAAGCTGTCTGAGCTCGACTGGCTCTTTATCCTAGGCACTTCGCTGGGGAATACAGTCCTGTTTGCCGTACTGATGGTTCGGCGCAGGTGGAAGGATTTCCCTGTTTTTACCACATTTATGGGTTTTGAAACCGCACTGAACCCTATCTTGCTCGAGTTGTATCAACAGGGATCGAAGGACTTATATAGCCGGATTTACTGGCCTTCCGTACTCATCGAGTTTTTACTTCAGGTGGGAGTGATCTGGGAGATTGCGCGGATTGTGATGCGGCCGACGGGAACCTGGCTGCATGACGCCAGAAGACAGTTTATTTTGGCGGGCTCGGCAGGATTACTGCTGGCAGGTGCGTTGGCATGGAAGTTGAATCCTCCGGCTTTGAATCTGCTGGAAGGCCTGGAGACTGGGAGCAGCTTTTTCACGAGCCTGGTGGTCTGCGAGTTGTTTGTTGTCATGCTTATGACGGCGAAGCGGGTGGGACTTGGCTTTCGCAATCATGTCTTTGCGCTGGTTACCGGCTGGTCTGGCTGGGTGATCATGGCGATGGCTGTGGATTTTTTGCATGGTTACCATGGTGCGAACATTCGTTACGACGTGTTGGAAGATGTAAGGAAGATCGCGTATCTGGTTGCGCTTCTGTATTGGATTGTTCAATTTTGGATGGAAGAGCCGGCCAGGCAGGAGCTGCCGGAGGAGTTTCGGGCCTACATTCTTGCTCTACACCAAAGTTTGGATAAAGATATTGACAAACTGAATGCGCGAAGGTAATATCGGTTGGATGACTGATTTGCAAGCCTATCTCGTCCTCGCTCTGTGTGGCGTACTACTTGGCACACTGGCCATCCTTCTGGCTCAGTTGCGGAAGCAGCGGCAGCGCAGTTGGCACGAGATTGCAGCTGGGCTGCAACAGTTGAATACAGACGGGCTGTTCGCGGTGGCGGTGGATTATCTGGAGCCCCACAGCGGTCAAATTGAGATGGAGCCAGAGGCGATTTGGAAGTCACTCGGAGGCTACCGCGGCCTGCGCAAGATGCGCGAGAATGCCGATGTGATGCTGGATCTGGCGGCTTGCGCGCAGCAGTGGAATTTTACCGAGGCGGTGATCGTCACCGAGCGGATGAGGATGGATGCCGCTCAACTGCGCCGCGCGGTGCGGCGCGTGGAGTTGGGGCTGATCTCGTTGCGCGTGTTGCGCCGTTACCAGCTTGCACTTCCGTTGTTTGCCCAGGAGGCCTCTTCCGCCTATTACCTGATGCGCCAGCGCCTGCTGTGCCTTTATCAGACCAGCCATGCGGGTCTCTATCCGCGGCTGGCGGAAGCGCTTTAAAGAATCTTCTCTTTTGCCGGCATCCCGACTTATTTTTTCTCTGCGCGAAGACGGCTCCTCCCGTATAGGATAGTCAACAACGGTTCTTGGCGACCCAGTTTGCACCGCCGGGCGCAGCCAAAATCCGCCGTTGAAGGAATAGAAATGCTCAAAGGCTTTCGCGATTTTATTCTGCGCGGCAATGTGGTTGACTTGGCGGTCGCTGTGATTTTGGGCGCGGCCTTCAACGCAATCGTTACTTCGCTGGTCAAGGACGTGCTGACTCAGTTGATTGCTGCCGTCGCGGGCAAGCCTGATTTCAGCGCGATCGTCATGAAGGTGAACGGCACACCGATCCTGATCGGCAACTTTCTGAATGCAACATTTTCATTTTTGATTGTGACCAGCGTGATTTATTTTGGGGTTGTTTTGCCGCTGAACAAGCTGGTGGCCAAGCTCAAAAAGCCCGCGCCGGAGGCTGCGCCGATGACCAAACCCTGCCCCGAATGTTTGAGCGAAATTCCGCTGGCAGCGCGGCGCTGCCGCCATTGCGCCCAGCCGGTGGCATAAGATGAAGGCCGTCGTGGAGGGGCTTCGGAAGAAGCCGTTTGCGCCGCTGCTTTTGCTTGTGCTTGCGCCGTGCCCGCTGGTGGCGCAGATGACCCCACCGCCAGCCGCTCCCGCGGTCTTTGGTTACCGCGACTTTACTGCTCAGGCCAAGATCGAGGAGGAGTTTCTGGCGGCGCCTGACGCCAAGCTGGCCGGGCAGCATCTGAAGACGCTCACCAGCGAACCGCATCTTGCCTCGACGCCAGAGGACCGCAAGACCGCCGAATTTGTGGCGCAGAAGTTTCGCGCGGCGGGGCTGGAGACGGAGATTGTGCCCTACCGGGTGCTGATGAACCAGCCCAAAGTGGTTCGCGTCGAGGCGTACGACTCGAACGGCAAGCTGCTGATGAGCGGTCCGACGCGCGAGCACGTGGAGGGCGACCCCTACCAGGACGACCCTCGGGTGGCGATCCCGTTCAATGGCTCCTCCGGCTCGGGCGATGTGACGGCCGAGGTGGTGTACGCCAACTATGGGCGGCTGGAGGATTTTGACCGGCTGGCCGCGCAGCATATTGATCTGCGAGGCAAGATCGCTCTGGTTCGCTATGGGGCCAACTTTCGCGGGGTGAAGGTGTACATTGCCGAGCAGCGCGGGGCGGTGGGCGTGCTGATCTACTCCGATCCGCGCGATGACGGCGCGAGCAAGGGCGATGTGTATCCAATGGGTCCGTGGCGTCCGGAGACGGGCATTCAGTACGGGTCGGTGCAGTACATCTTCAAGTATGCGGGCGATCCGGAGACTCCGGGGGTGGCTTCAACGCTGGAGCTGCCGGAGGCGGCGCGGGTATCGCCTTACGGCAATGAGCCGCATATTATTTCGATTCCATTGAGCGCGCACGACGCTGGGCCGATCTTGCAGGCGTTGCAAGGAGCCAAGGCGCCGTCTGAGTGGCAGGGCGGGCTGGCGTTCCATTACCATCTTGGGCAAGTTGGAGGACCTGGCGGGGTAAAGGTGCATCTGGTCTCACAGCAGGATTATCAGCGGCGCATTATTTGGGATGTGATCGGCAAGGTGAAGGGCTCGGAGAGCCCGGAGGAGTGGGTGGTGGTGGGCAACCATCGGGACGCGTGGGAGTATGGCGCGGCGGATCCATCGAGCGGCACGGCGGCGATGCTGGAGGCGGTGCATGGCGTGGGCGCGCTGCTGAAGCAGGGCTGGCGGCCCAGGCGGACGATTGTCTTTGGCAGTTGGGATGCGGAAGAAGAAGGACTGATCGGTTCAACCGAATGGGTGGAGCAGAACGCGGCGGAGATGGAGCACGCGGTGGCTTACTTCAACACCGATGTCGCGGTTGCGGGCAGCGATTTTGCCGCCTCGGCGGTGCCGTCGCTGAAGCAGTTTCTGCGCGAACTGACGCGCTCGGTGAGCAGCCCGCTGGGCGGATCGGTCTATCAGCAGTGGCGCATCGGCCATCCGGCGCGGGAGGAGCGACTGAAAGGAATCGAGCGCCACGGCGAGAAGACGGCGAAGGCGGAGATTGAAGTGGGCGATCTTGGCTCCGGCTCGGATTTTTCGCCGTTCTTTCAACACGCGGGCGTGCCCTCGACCGACATTGGTTCGGATGGCGATTACGGCGTGTATCACTCGGTCTTTGACAACTTTGCGTGGTTTACGATGAATGCCGATCCGAAGTTTGTTTACTTGCAGGAGATGGCGCGGGTGCTGGGATTGGAAGCGGTGCGCATGGCGGATGCGGATGTGCTGCCCTACGATTATGCGGCGTATGCGGACGCCATCAGCAGATACATTGAGGCAGCGAAGAGCAAGGCCAAGGATCGCGGCGTTGAGCTTGATTTTGCTCAGGCCGAGGCGGCAGCGACGCGCTTTTGGGCTTCGGCGGAGCGGGTTCACCTGGCGCAGACGGCGGCGACGGGCGATCTGAAGCGGCTGAACGCGGCTCTGCGGCAGACCGAAGGCGCGCTGCTGAGCGAGCAGGGCTTGCCGGATCGGCCTTGGTATCGGCATACCATCTATGCTCCGGGCGAATACACCGGCTATTCGGCGGTGGTGATTCCGGGCGTGAACGAGGCGATTGACGCGCACGATGCGCGGTTGGCGGCGCAGCAGTTGATGGTGCTGACGCAGGCTTTGGAGCGGGCGGCGCGAACGCTGGATTCGGCGTTCGATTGATCCGGGCCTTGAGTTTGATCTGCAAACGGTGGACAGGGGGTTGGAGTCAGAGATCGCTGGTTGGGGTTTTGGTTTCCCATCCATTCCGCATAGAGCGCGGAATGGATGGGGCACTCTAGTTTTGTGGTTGATTGGGATTTGGGTTACCCGATTCGAGAATTTTCACTGTTGCATTGGAGTACAGCGTGGACCGGGAGGTCGGCGCAACGCTAAGGAAGCTCTGATCAAGTTCCATTTTCAAAGAAACCTTCCCTCAGGGGCTAAAGCCCGCATTCAATTCGAGCCACTTGCGGCGCAGCTAAAGCCGCGCCCTTTCCAAAACAGCGACTTAATCAGAGGCTCCCTAAGCCATTCAGAGACAGGCGCTTGGTTGGCGGATAGCCAACGGGTGATGCAGGTCACTGTCTGGCGTGAGGGGGAAGGGCAATCATTCAGGCTGTATGATTAGCGTCCGCGTGCGTGGAGGCGTTTCTTGAGCCGGTCCAGATTGCCGATGTTGCGCAGGATTTCACAGATTGTCTTTCTGCTGCTCTTTCTTGGTTTGCTGTCCTTTGCCTCGTGGACACTGTTTCCCGGTGGCAAAGAGATCCAGTTGAGGCCGCCGGTGCGGCTGTTCTTTGAATGGGATCCGCTGGTGGCGCTGCTGAATGCGCTGGCCGGGCACGCGCTCTATCGCGGGCTGCTTTGGTGTCTGGTGATTCTGCTGCCGACGCTTTTCATGGGGCGGTTTTTTTGCGGATGGATTTGCCCGATGGGCACGCTGCAACACTTTGTGGGCAATCTGCCGAGCGAAGCCAAGCGGGGCAAGCAGCGCATCGAGGCGAATCGCTACAAGCGCTGGCAGACGTGGAAGTACCTGGTGCTGATTGCGGGCCTGGTGGCGGCGGCGTTTGGCTCGGCGGCGCTGGGGTGGATTGATCCGTTCAGCTTGCTGGTGAGGTCGTTCGGGCTGTCGATTTTGCCGGCGATCAATGTGGTGGCGCGCGCGATCTTTACGCCGCTCGAACATAGCCACATTGCGGTGATCAAATCGACCGGCGGATTGGTGCATTCGATTTTGCAGGTGCTGGTGCTGGATCTGCGCCAGCCGCACTACCAGCAAGGGCTGATTCTGGGCGTGCTGTTTGTGGCGATTCTGGTGGCGAGCTTGCGCGTGACGCGGTGGTGGTGCAGGGCGATCTGTCCGCTGGGCGCGCTGCTGGGCGCGGTGTCGCGGTGGTCGATTCTGGGGCTGCACAAGGATGCGGCGACGTGCAACAACTGCAATCGCTGTTTGCTTGATTGCCAGGGCGGGGACGATCCGATTGGCGGCGTGCCGTGGCATAAGTCCGAGTGCCTGATGTGCATGAACTGCGTGGGCGCGTGTCCGCATGAGAGCTTGCAGTTCAAAATCTTTCGCAATGAAAACGAGGTAACGACGCCGAACCTGGGGCGGCGGCGGGCGCTGACCGGCGTGGCGGCGGGCGCAGCTCTGGTGCCGCTGATGCGCTCGAATGTTGGATTGGGCAAAGGGCGCAACGAGCGGTTGCTGCGGCCGCCGGGATCGCTCGACGAGCCGGAGTTTTTGTCGCGCTGCATTCGCTGCGGCGAGTGCATGAAGGCGTGCCCGAATAATGCGCTGCATCCGACGCTGGATCAGGCGGGAATCGAGGGCTTGTGGTCGCCAACGCTGGTGCCGCGCATCGGCTATTGCGAGCCGAGTTGCGTGCAGTGTTCGGAGGTGTGTCCGACGGGCGCGATCTGGCAGATTACGCCCAAGGAAAAGGGCTGGGTGGTTGGCGTAGGCGCCGAGCGGCAGAGCCAGCCGGTTCGATTGGGGACGGCGTTTTATGATCGCGGGCGGTGTTTGCCTTGGGCGCTGGCGACGGAGTGTATTGTTTGCGAGGAGTGGTGCCCGGTCTCTCCGAAAGCGATTTATATTGAAGAGGCGCAGGTGATCGATTCGGCGGGCAACACCAAGACGCTGAAGCAGCCGCGCATTGATCCGAGCCGCTGTGTGGGCTGCGGGGCGTGCGAGTACGCCTGCCCGCTGCAAGATCGTCCGGCGGTGTATGTAACCAGCATTGGCGAGAGCCGTTCACCGAGCAGTCAGATTTTGCTCAACCGAAAATGAAGGAGTTTAGATCATGATGATTCGATCGCATGGATGGATGTTTCCTATCTGGCTTTGCGTCATTGCGATAGTGGTTGGTTCGCTGGTTGCCATCTTCTCGTCGCGAGGCGACAAGAAGTAGCTTTGCATGAATTTGCAAAGTGGAATGAGTGGCGTTGATGTTGCAGGAGAAAAAAAAGGAGTGAATTCCGTGAAGTTCAAAACAGAATCGATCTTCGCCGCATTGGCGATTGTATTGCTTGTTTCGGTTGCGTGCACTGGTTGCAAGAAAACGAATGCAGATGCATTTCCAGCGACGGGCGCGATTGCCGGATGGGAGAAGACCAGCGAGACGCGCACATTTGCGGCGAAGGATTTGTGGCAGTACATTGACGGCGACGCCGAGCAGTACATCAGCGCGGGCGTGGTGAGCACATCAACCTCCGATTACAAGTATCAAGGGCAGTTGGAGGCGACGGTGGACGTGTACACGATGAAAGATGCGGCAGGCGCGCGCGTGATTCTGGAGAAGGGTCAGAGCAAGGATGCGCTTGCGGTGCAACTGGGCGATGCGGGCGTGGCGTATGCGCAGAGCGTGATCTTCCGCAAGGGTCCGGCACTGGTGCGCATCACTGCGTACGAGGCCGCGCCCAATGCGCAAGCCGCGCTGCTCGAGCTGGCGCATGGAGTTGAGGCAAAGCTGCAATAGATTGTTGCTGACCAGCGAAGTGCAAGAGGATAGGCATGAAAAATCGCAGAGAGTTTTTAAAGGACGCGGCTGCGGGCGCGGTGCTGATGGGCGCGGGGAGCAAGCTGGGATTGGCCGCGGCATCGGCGGGTAAATCAAAAGTGGTGATTGCGCGCGACGCGGCGCTTCACTCCGCTGACGGGCGCCTGGATGAGAGACGCGTTGCCGATTTGCTGGATCGCGCGATGGCCGCATATACAGGACGCGACAAGCCGATGGAAGCCTGGAAGCGCATTGTGCCGGTGGGCAAGGTGATCGGCCTCAAGTTGAACTGCACGGGCGGCAAGGGGATTGCAACGCATTTGGCGCTGACGCAGGCCATCTGCGAGCGCTTGCAGCAGGCGGGAGTGAAGGCGAGCGAGATTATTGTGTGGGAGGGCTTCAACGGCAGCATCGAGCACGCCGGATACACGATTGCAAGCGACCGCAATCACATTCGCTGCATCGGCACGGATACAGCGGGCTACGGCTACGAAGAGCAGCCGCTCCAGTGCGGCGCGGCGAATGTTCATCTATCAAAGATTCTCACGCGCGAGTGCGATTTTGTCATCAATCTTCCGGTGCCGAAGGATCACGATTTGGCCGGAGTTACTTTTTCATTAAAGAATCCGTACGGCGCGGTTCAACGGCCTTTTGAGCTGCACGCGAACGGTTGTGATCCAGCGGTTGCAGAGTTGAATGCATTGCCCGCGATACGCAACAAATTCCGCTTTACCATCGGCGATGCAATCTCTTCGATTTATCAAGGCGGACCGCAATTCCGTCCTGAGGCGCTGTGGCATCCGAATGCGCTGATGGTGGGCGAAGATCGCGTGGCGCTCGACACCATTGCCTGGCAGATGATTGAACGCAAGCGCGCGGAGATGGGCCTTAAGACGCTGGCGGCAGTGGGACGGCCCACAACATTTTTAACCACGGTTGCAAGCGCGAAGTACAATCTTGGGACCAACGATCCGAACCGGATTCATCAGATGGAGATTTAGTTCGAAGGAAGATTTTTTTCGAGAATGAGAGGATTGCGATGAAAAACCGCAGAGAGTTTTTGAAGGATGCAGCCGCGGGCGCACTGCTGATTGGCGCACAGAGCAAGCTGGGATTGGCCGCAACGCCAGCGGGCAAATCGAAGGTTGTGGTGGCGCGCGATGCGGGGCTGCATGATGCGAACGGAGTGCTTGACGAGAAGCGCGTGCCGGCGCTGCTGGACCGCGCGATTGCCATCTACACCGGGCACGACAAGCCAGCGGCGGCATGGAAGAGCATTGTGCCCGCGAACTTGATTGCCGCGGACAAAGTGATTGGCCTCAAGGTGAACGGTCTGGGCGGCAAGGGGATTTGCACGCACCGCGCGCTAACGCTGGCGGTTGCGGAGCGGCTGCAACAGATCGGCGTCAAACCCGGAAACATTTTGGTGTGGGATCAGAATGCCCACTTTCTGGAGGCTTGCGGCTTCTCGATCAACAACGATCCGAGCCGCATTCGCTGCTACCCTATCGATCAAGCGGGCTTCGAGGATGAGTCAATGGCGTGGGGTTCGGTCAAGGTCAAACTCACCAAGATTCTCTCTCGCGAGTGCGCGATGGTGATTAATCTTCCCGTTCTCAAGGATCACCAACTGGCCGGCGTCACCTTCTCGATGAAGAACATGTACGGCGTGGTGCAGAAGCCGTATGAACTTCACGCGAATGGATGCAACCCGAGTGTCGCTGATCTGAATTGCATTCCTACGATTCGCGAGAAGGTTCGCTTTACGATTGGCGATGCGATGAGTTCGGTTTATGATGGCGGTCCGGGCTTCCATCCGGAGCGGCTGTGGCATCCCAATGCGCTGATTGTTGGCGAGGACCGCGTGGCAGTTGATCACACTGCCTGGCAGATGATTGAGCGCAAGCGCGCCGAGGCGGGCGTGCCAACGCTGGAGGCCGCGGGGCGCCCGCCGCGCTACATTGCCACAGCCGCGGATAGCGCGCACGGATTGGGCACGAATGATCCGCAGCACATTCATTTGCTGGAAGTGTAAACGAAAGAGTTGGTTTGAAGTGTACGCGGCGGAACCGCAGGTCCTTCGACTCCGTTGGGCGCAAAAAACGCGCCCAACTCCGCTCAGGATGACAGAGTATTTTGCAAACGGAGATTAACCGGGAGAATCATCATGGCCGATGAAACGGATCGCAAGCCGGAGGAAAACGCAGCGGTTGCGCAGGGAGTTACGCGGCGTGAAGCTCTGCTGCAATTGCTGCGCGTGGGTGGAACGGCCGCGGCTGCCGGGGGCGCGGCCTATTGGCTGAGCGAGCGCAGCACTCGTCCGCTACCCTCGAAAGGCGAGCAGGCGCGGCGCGATCATCGCATTGCATCTGATTCTCAATGGCCGCAGATGACCGTTGTGCAGAACGGCGAGCCGCGCGCGATGGCGCAAAGAGCGCTGGAGAATCTGGGCGGCATCAGCCGCTTTATCAGCCGCCAGGATGTGGTGGTGATCAAGCCGAACATTGCCTGGGACCGCACGCCGGAGCAGGCCGCGAATACCAATCCGGATTTGGTTGCGGAGCTGGTGCGTCAGTGCTGGCAGGCCGGAGCCAAACGCGTCATTGTCACGGATGTAAGCTGCAACGAGGCGCGGCGCTGCTTCAATCGTTCCGGCATCCGAGCTGCCGCGCTGGCCGAGCACGCCGAAGTGATACTGCCCGATCCTGAGCTTTTTCGCGAGGTGGAGATGGGCGGCGTCGTGCTGAAGTCGTGGCCTGTCTTTGCGCCGTTTTTGGAGGCTGACAAGATCATTAATGTGCCGATCGCCAAGCATCATGTTCTGACCGGCGCGACGCTGGGCATGAAGAACTGGTACGGGATACTGGGCGGCGAGCGCAACCGTTTGCATCAGCAGATTCATCAGAGCCTGGTGGATCTGGCCAACTTCATGCTGCCCACGCTCACGGTGATGGATTGCTATCGCATCCTGCTGCGCAACGGGCCAACGGGCGGCAATCTGGAAGATGTGGCAACCAAGAAGACTCTGGTTGCGGGCACCGATCCGGTGGCCATCGACGCTTATGTTGCGAAGGCCTACTGGAATCTTGACCCCGCGCAAATGCCGTATCTGGCGATGGCCTCCGCGCGTGGACTGGGCGTGGTGGAGTTTGAAAAGTTGCAGGTGAAGTCCAGCCAGCTCGCATAAAAACGACTAGCCGCATGAGAACCGGCCACTCGATGGAGGGGTCGACTTCATTGACTTCGCCTCGGCGAACGATAGCGCATAACCATTTGCTATACCCGCGCAACGTTGGGCTGGTTGATGGATCGGCGCGATTTGACCACAATGATGATGAGCCAAATGCTGAGCGCCAGTTCAAAAAGCATGGTGGGAAGTTCGTAGTAGTTCACGGAAACTATTGCTCCGAATTCGCGGCAGTTCAGGTACGCAAAGCCGCACACCAATTCATAGGTCGAGGCCAGCACGCCCAACGCGGCCAGAATTCTGGGAACGATGCGCGACCGGAAGAAGAGCCAACTGAAGAGCAGCGTGCTTAATGCGTAGAAAGTGAGACCGATATAGTATGCGTCCCAACCGGAGGCGAGCTGCAATCCGGCCAACGCCTGCAACTGTTTTGATTCGAAGGATTGCATCGGTCCTTCAGCGGTCATGATGCGCAGCGCGGTGAAGTCGCCGATCAACTGTTGAAACCACATTGCGACGTAAACCAATCTGGAGAGCGCCGCGAACAATGCAACGCCGCGAAGGACGGGATTGAGGAGCACGTAGAGAGCAGTCAATAACACAACGCCCGCAATGCCTTGCATGCAGGATGCCGCAATGAACAGGCGATAATTGTGCGCGTGAGCAATGAGGTTTTGCGCCGTGGCTGCGTCCTGGTTCCACACCAGAATGGGCGCGAAAAACTGAGTGAAGGAAAACATCATCATCGCGGTGGTCAACGGAAATGTGATTGCGAAGACGAGAGCTGCGATACGCTGTGATCGGTTCATCCTATCATCCTTTCTGTTTAATCAACGAGACGTTCCATTCAACTGGAGCGTGGAGGTTTTGGTCCACGCAATTTTTTTAGATGCGAATCAGATTGGTTCGCGCGAGCGGCGCAATTGGACTGCCGCGGCAAAAAAGATTGCGGCAAATACGAGTCCCATCCATAGCCCCGGCGTGCTCAGAAATCTGCCGGGAGTGAGTGATGCAAGCGGATCGGCAGGCGAAGCGCCTCCCTGCGCCAGTGGAGTGAATGCCTGTGAGTACCAGCCGGTCAAGCGGAAGGATAAAAGGTTGCCAAAATAGCTGGTGTTGAAGGCGATCTTTTCCGCCACACAGAGAGCGAAGGGCGGCAAAACAGCCCAAAGAAATGTTGCGCGGCGCGCATAACTTGATACGAGCAAGAGCCAGCCATAGATGGGCGCATACCAAAGCGCGCTGGATACAACAGCGCAGAGCAGCGAGATCCACATCTTCCACAACGGCAACTGCGGCCAGAGAACCGCGGTGCTTATACCATTGCCCAGCGCGATTGCGGTGATCAACAAGAAGAGAATGGTCTGCGCAACGATGATCATAGCAAAGGTGATCAGCGGCAGAACCACGAACGGAATGCACGCCTTGGCCAGCACCGTGGTGAGATCGGAGACAGGCAGCGACTTCCAGAAGAGCACGCTACGGTCGCGCCGTTCGCCATAGAGAGCATCGAGGCAGTAAAAAGCGCCGGTGATAAAGGACGTCAGCAGAAGCGCAAACGCCGCGGCGTGAAAGGGAAAATGCAATGCGGTTTGTTGAGTCAGCGGATCAGCCAGCATGGCGTGCATCTTCGACCATTCATGAAGAATGCTGATCACAAAGCCGAGCACGAAGAGAACCGCGACGGTCAATGGCGCAATGAAGATCGAGTTGTTCTCCCACAGCTCGCGGCGCACCGACCACAGCAGCGGCCGAGTGGCTGCAACCGCGGCGGGCACAATCTGCGGCGTGTCCAGAGAATATTCAGGCGTGACGTTTGATTGAGTATTCATCTTGTTGCACCTTCTCTCTCAGCGGATGCTTTGGCCAACACGGCAATGAACAAGTCTGCGATGCTGGGAATGTGGGTCTCTCCGAGCGCAGCCAGTTGTGCGCGATCCGCGCCATCGAAGAGAAAAATATGACGACCGATCGCCTGGCGCTCATGCATCGGTTTGAGGGCTCTGGCCGCGCTGATTCGATCCGGATGCACGATCACTTCCTGATAGCGCTGCTCAAAATCTTCCATGCCGCAATTGAGAGCGATGCGTCCGCGATCAATAAACACGAGGTCGGTGAGGATGTGCTGAACGTCTTCCACCTGATGGGTTGTGACCAAGATGGTACGGCTGCGATCGTAGTAGTCGTTCAGCAGCGAGTCGTAGAATTGCTTGCGATAAAGGATATCGAGGCCAAGCGTCGGCTCATCCAGCACCAGCAACTTTGCGTCAATGGCCATGACCAGCGCGAGGTGCAATTGAGCGACCATGCCTTTGGATAATTGCCTGACACGGCTGTTGCGATGGATTGCGCTTCTGGAAAGAAAGCCTTCCGCCTTGGCGCGGTCGAAGCGCGGATGCACGCCAGCAACGTAGTCGAGCGCTTGCGAGACTCGCATCCAACGCGGCAGCACGGCGACATCGGCGATGAAGCAGACATCGCGCATCAACTGGTTGCGCTCGCTCCACGGGTTGCGCCCGAGCACCTTCAGTTCGCCCTCATACTTGGTGAGGCCGAGGATCGCGTTGAGCGCGGTGGTTTTGCCTGCGCCGTTCAGTCCGATGATGCCGAGGATGCGGCCTTCTTCGACACGCAAATCGATGCCATCCAGAGCAATCGTCTTGCCGTAAACTTTGCGGAGTCCGCGTGCTTCTATCACGGTCATAGCCTCGGCTCCTTTTCATTTGCTGGATTCGAGGGACGCTGGTTTTCAGCCGCGTCCAGAAGTTCTTTGGGGTTCAGTCCTAGCCGGAGAATATTGGCATATACGCGCGGCCATTCGTCGGTGAGAAACTTTTTGCGTTCGCCCTGCAACAGCACGGCGCGCGCGCCTGCATTGATAAACATACCGCGGCCTCTTCTGCTTTCCACCAGTTGCTCGTCCACCAGTTCCTGATATCCTTTCAGAACTGTAAGAGGATTGACCCGGAACTCGGTTGCGACATTGCGCACCGAAGGCAATGGATCGCCCTCGTTCAACCCGCAGTCAAGGATCATCGCAACCACTCGATTGCGAATCTGGCGGTAAATCGGCTGACTGTCATTCCACTCAGTTTCCATCTCTTTCCTCGTTATTCTCTACGAGAGTTGTCATCCCGTCACTTTAACAGCCGCAAGTCCATGTGCCCGGTGATGAGCTTTCCTCCAGGCTGCATGTAGACCCAGTCCTCGGTGTGATGTTCGGCGTCGATCAAGGTGAAGACAACATGTTGCAGGTATCCATACTGGGTGCCACCGGCAACGTCAAGAAAATTGAATTCCAGGGTTTTACCGTCCGGCGAAAGCTTGCCCACGAAGCGCGGCCTGTTTGCCGCATCACAAAAATGCGTCAGCAGCAGGCGATCCTCATCCTTGTCAAAGAGGCTGATGTCGCCGATTGTCGTTCCTGTTGCCTTCATTTCATGCACAACCGCATTTCCGCTGGAGGTGACGTGGATCGTTACCTGCATGGTGTTGCCGCCCAATCCCATGTCGGCAGGGTCAGTTTTTATCGTGCCCAGCCAGACGCCGGCCAGGGATTTCATGATGTCGTAGGATTTTTGTGCTTCGGTTGGGGGCGGGGGCGTGGAGGGTGTCTGCGCAAACGCCAGGTTGGAAAGCGAAATCAGTCCTATGAACAGTGCGGTTTGAAAAAACTTCATCTTTCATTCTCCTTAAGAAGTTCATTCTCTTAGGGTTCGACGGCTAGGACGGTTTGTCGGCCGGAACGTTACTGTTGTAGTTGACTACAACACTGATATTTTGTCAAGCGATTTTTTATTATTTTTTGTGTGCCTGGGGAAAATATTTGCTTCGGGGTTGTCAAGCGCAGCCGAGGGTAGAGGTTCGGCCGTCAGGGGTAAACCTCACAGGGAGATCCCCCGGCTGGTGGGGCGGAAGTAGTAGTTTGACGTTTACGGGAGGCGTTCTTGGTTTGTGTTTTCCCTCGAAATACGGTCTCAACACAAATTTGAGGCGCCGTCCCTACGGGACTCCGGCGGTCTTCTTTCTGGCCCTTTCCCACCGTTGAAACGGTGGGCTAATTACCGCTGCGCCTACGGCGCGGGCTAGCTGGCGTTGTCCGCATACGGCCTCAGCACAGATTTGAGGCGCCGTCCCTACGGGACTCCGGCGGCCTTCTTGCTGGTCTTTTCCCACCGTTACCTCCCCAAGAAACAAAGATCATTTCTTGGGGACCCCGTTGAAACGGTGGGCTAATTAACTCTGCGCCTACGGCGCGGGCGAGGTGGCGTTGTCCGCATACGGCTGCAACTACGGCGCGGGCGAGGTGGCGTTGTCCGCGCCGTTGGTTTAGGGAACCTCTGATTAAGTTTCATTTTCAAAAAAACCTTTTCTCAGGGGCTAAAGCCCGCATTTATTTTGGGCTATTTGCGGCACGGTCGAAAACGCAGCCTATCTCCTTTAGAATCTTTGGGGGATTTCGGTCGCCCCTCCGGGGCTAGTACATGTATCTCTGCATCCTACCCAGGGTTCCGCTGCGCTCCACCCTGGGCTATTCTCATGTCGCCCCTCCGGGGCGAATGCCGCAGATGTGTTTTCATCCACTTGAGTGGGCCGAAGGCTCATGGAGACACGACTGAAGAGGCTGCGGAAAAAGGGCTGAATCTGGGTGAAGACCCAGAAAAAATCCCGCAGGGGCTAAAGCCCATTCTTTATTATCAGTGTCTTGCGGCACGACTGAAGTCGTGCCCTTATTACAAAACCTTCCCTAATTGAGTTTTTCCGCAGCCTGGAAAGCCGTACCCTGACGCTTCTTGCATTGCTAGATCAGTTTTCCGGAGGTACGAAGTCGCTCAGGAGCGAAAGGCATTTCAACGGCATATGTAAAAAGTCCGGGCCTAAAGGCCAGGTGTTGAAGATTCGGCATTCAGGGACCTGAAGGTCCCTGCTCCCTCCGTGGTGCGTAGGAGAGTGTTTTCAGGGGCTAAAGCCCCATTGATTCTATGGACGTTATCGGCACGACTGAAGTCGTGCCCTGACGCTTCGGGACTTTTTATTTAGTTTTTCCGCAGCCTGTGAAGTTGTGCCTTTGTTACAAGACCTGCCCTAATTGATTTTTTCCGCAGCATGGGAAGCTACGCCCTTTCAAAGCGAGGGCTGCAATTCCGAGTGCGATTGTCTTGAGTCAGGAGGCGCGAGACTGCTTCAGGCGTCATCGCATAGTACACTGAGTGCCAGATGACGACTGCGAGCAAACTACTTCTTCTTTCGATTGGCGCCGCAAGTTTTGGCGCCGCATTTATCCTTGCGGCGCAGCAAGGCGGCGGGCGTTCAACGGACTTGGGTCAGTCGCATCAGTTTTCAAGCGAGATGGGATTCACTCTCGCCTATCCGGCCGAGTGGAGCACGACTGATCTGGGCCCGATGCTGCCGGCTTCCAAGCTGGCGCTCAATCCGCAATTTGCCAATGATTCCTATCGGCGCTCGATCGAGTGCACGCAGAAGATTTTTTTTGCACGCAGCGGCGAGCCGCAGTCCATCTTTTTGGGCGGAGTTCTTACCACGGAGTGCATGGGGCAGAAGCCCGACCTGGACACGTTCACCGCTCGCACCATGAACAGCTTGAATGGGCGCTATCAACTCAGCGATACGCACTATGCGGCTTTTTCGGTGCAGGGACAGAGCTTTTGGGCGCTCCGGACCAAAGCCGTTGAACGCAAGGATGCAAGCTCTGTTCAGACGATTGAGTATCTGGCCGCGGTGCTGCCCAAGGGGTTGATCTATCTATCGGCGCAATCCAAAGACGCGCGGGCGCAGGCAGGCTTTGAGCACGCGCGGCTGCATCTGGACAACAACATTGAAACCGATCTGATTCCCGAGGGCGTTTTTGACGCAGCAACTCCGGCCCATGCGGAGTTCACCAAACTTGCGCCGCAATCGGCCGCCATCACATTCGTCAACTTCGACAAGACAGCCTCGCATCATTACAAGAGCGATCTGGGATTCAGCTACGAAATTCCCAGTGACTTCCAGATCTTCGACCCGCGGGATTGGGAGGCAAAGCATCGCCTGGATGCAAACGGTCAGCCGGTCGCTACGCAGGTTCCCGAGGCGCAGCGGCGAAGGACGCTGGTGGTGGCCAGAACCGAAGGGCAATCCAGGCAAGTGATTCTCACATCCTGCACCGGAGCTTGCCTGGGACCGCTGCAAAATTCAAAGAATCTGAATCTTCTGCTGGCGAATGACGTGCTTGATCTGGCTCGGAAATATACGCTGCGCAATACTCGCTACGGCGCTCTGACGGTTGGCTCTCATGCTTTGGTCCTGATGCGTTCCACGGCGGCCTTCAAGGCTCAGCCGTGGGAGCCGGAAAAACAGATGGCAGTGATGATAACGCCGGTTCCGGGCGGAGTGATCGAGTATTTTCTGCTGTGCAAATCGCGCGCCGATCTGGATGCGCTAGCGGCGACGCGCATTCATTTTGACGATGGCGCAGAGAGCGAATTGATTCCCGAGGAAGCCCTGAACACGAGCCAGCTCACCGCGGCACTCGACTCCGCGCCGCAGATTCCCGCTCCAGAGGCAGCGCAAACTCACGCTCAAGGCGCCGTGGTGGAGGCAATTGAGCCGATCGTCATTGAACAATACGACCACGTGTACACCATGGCTGCCGATGGAACCGGCACGCGCCTATTCACCATGGCGGCCACGGTTCACTCGGAGGCGGCGGTGCGGCAACTGGGGCTGCTCAAGCTGCCGTTTGCCTCCGGCTCCGGACACCTTGAACTGGTTTATGTTCGCGTGCGCACTCCGGATGGCGCGGTGACCGAGACGCCCGTTGATCAGGCCATCGAGATGCCGAGCGCCGTTACCACCAGCGCTCCCTTTTACAGCGATCTGAAGGAGCTTCAGTTGCCGGTGCGCAATCTTCGCGTCGGTGACCGGCTGGAGTATCAGGCGCGCTTTGTGATCACCAAGCCCGAAGTTCCCGGCCAGTTCTGGGGCAGCGAGAACTTTATCACGGACACGGTGACCCGTTCGCAGACCATGGAGCTGCGCGTGCCAAAAGATATGCACGTGCATGTTTGGAGCCCGGCTCTGAAGCCCACTGAAAGCACCACGGCAAGCGAGCGCATTTACCACTGGCAGACCTCCAACAACTTGCCGACCGTGGGTGCGGAGGCGGAGGCTGAAAAAGAGCGCGACAAAAAGCATCTATGGAGCGAAGCCGAAGAGCTGGACGAAAGGGATGGCAAGCTGCCTTCGGTGGCTTGGACCACATTCAAAAGCTGGGAGGAGCTGGGAAGCTGGTATCGCAGTTTGATTGCCAGCCGCATTCTTCCCGTGGCTCCCGAGGTCAGAGCGAAGGTGGATGAGTTGACCGCGGGCAAGAGCACGCAGAATGAAAAGCTGCGCGTTCTTTACCAATATGTCGCCTCGCAGATTCGTTACATCGGCGTGGCATTCGGCATCGGCCGCTTGCAGCCCCACGCGGCACTGGATGTGCTGGAAAACCAATATGGCGACTGCAAGGACAAGCACACGCTGCTAGCCTCGATGATGAGCGCGGTTGGCTTGCATCCGGAGGCGGTGTTGGTGGGCGAGGGCGTGCGCTTCAACCCGGATTTGCCTTCGCCTGAATCCTTCAATCATCTCATCACGCGGGTGATTGTCGATGGCAAACCGGTGTGGCTTGACGCCACTGCCGAGGTTGCTCCTTACGGCGCATTGCCGGCCAGTTTGCGCGACAAAAACGCGCTGGTGATTCCGGAAGAGGGACCGGCTGTTATTGAACGAACTCCTTCGCAGTTGCCTTTTGCCGCGGTGGACACGATGGATGCGGTTGGCACACTGAACCCGGCCGGCGTTTCGAACTCGCACATCGTGATGACCATGCGCGGCGATTCAGAGATCATGGTGCGCACCGCGTTTCATCAGGCCGAGGCGGGCGAGTACGATGAGATTGCGCAGAAAATCTCACTGGGGATCGGCTATGGAGGCGTCACCAGCCATGCTGAAATTTCGCGCCCGGAAGAGACCGCGGAGCCCTTCCGCCTGAGCTACGACTACAGGCGCGAAAAGGCCGGCGACTGGGCGCACTATCGCATGGTTGCGCAGTGGATGCCGACCAATCTGCCACGGGTCAGCGATCAGGAGCCGCCCACCCGCTCGATTGACCTGGGACCGCCGCGCACCGAGATCTCGACGGCGGCGATGAAATTGCCCCTCGGATGGTTCGCCACGCTGCCCCAGCCCAAGCGCGTTCAATCCAGTTGGGCGACCCTGGAGGAGAGCTACCGCTTCGAGAACGGAACGGTTTATGCGCGGCGCGAGCTGGTGGTTCTGATTCAGAAAGTGCCGCAGGCTGAATGGCGCGCGTACAAGAAGTTTGCCGACCAGGCCGGCTTTGGCGATGAGCCCACCATCCAACTGACTCCCGCTGCCGGCAGTGTTTCCGCGCAATAGGCGGAAGGCACGAAGCTTAATAGTTACCCTCTCCGCTCCAATTGAACCACAATTCGTGCAGCGTTAACGTGGCATTGATCTTGATCTTGCACACTCGCTACAGAGATTCCCGAGCGGCTGCGGAATCCGGGCTCGAATTGCATCAAGGAGCGGAAATGCCCCTATCCACCATCTCCTATCTCTGGCGCGACCGGAAGGCTACGGAAGGCTTTCGGACCGGCGTCTCGTTGCATAGCCACACGAACCAGTCGCATGAAACTTTAGATTTTCTGGCCAATCTGGGCAGTCAGCACCCATGGATTCGCCCACTGCTTACCCGCCTTGAACAGCGCTCGGAGCACATTCATGGCGTGCCCATCAATTACGCGGCGAGCTACTGGACGCCGCCGATGACTCCCAAGCTGGCCTTTGATCTGGAATCCCGCCAGGTGGAGAAGCTCAACCTGGATTCGATGGTTTCGATCACCGACCACGACACGATCAATGCGCCGATGCTGCTGCGCACCGTGCCCAGCGCGCGCCAGATACCGGTGTCGGTGGAGTGGAGCGCGCCTTACGGCGAGCAGTCCTTCCACCTTGGCGTGCACAACCTGCCCAGTGCACGCGCGCATGAATGGATGCAGACGCTGGCCGATTACACCGCGCATCCCAGCGACGCTCGCTTCACCGAGATTCTGCGCGCATTGGATGAAGAAGCGAATGTGCTGGTGGTCTTCAACCATCCGCTTTGGGATTTGTATCTGATCGGTCGAGAGCGGCACGAGTTCCTGGTGAACCAATTCCTGCTCAAGAACGGCAAC